>CEVF01054311.1_pt1 | contig 47611 bp, 53 predicted proteins | sample 356441 | NCBI WGS metagenome assembly CEVF01 (sample SAMEA2622765, study PRJEB7988) | marine metagenome | biome: marine biome (ENVO:00000447); feature: surface water layer (ENVO:00002042); material: "saline water (ENVO:00002010), including plankton (ENVO:xxxxxxxx)" | depth 5 m | reverse complement strand
ACCCCCACGCCTTGCGGCACTAGATCCTAAGTCTAGCGTGTCTACCAGTTCCACCACACCCGCTTAGGCCCCGAAAGGTATCGGGGTGCAAATATAATCCAAATTTTGAACAGAAAAACCCCTTCGGCCAAAAACTTCTTTTTTGTACTTTTAGCCTACCTATCGACCAATTTTTATGGAACAAATCAAAGACTACCTCAATACCCACAAAGACCGATTTATAAACGAGCTTATTGATTTATTGAAAATACCTTCGGTCAGTGCCGATTCGGCTTTTTCTGAAGATGTGCACCAAACGGCCCGCGTTGTAAAAGACGCCCTGTTGGCCGCAGGCTGTGACCATGCCGAAATCTGCGAGACCAAAGGCTATCCAGTGGTCTACGGTGAAAAGATGGTCGATCCAAATCTTCCCACCGTTTTGGTATATGGCCATTACGATGTGCAACCGCCCGACCCTTTGGATCTATGGCACTCACCTCCCTTTGAGCCAGTCATCAAAAAAACGGATATTCACCCCGATGGAGCCATATTTGCCCGTGGGGCCTGTGATGACAAAGGGCAATTCTATATGCACGTAAAGGCATTGGAGTTCATGGTCAAGACCGATCAGTTGCCCTGCAATGTCAAATTTATGATCGAGGGCGAAGAAGAAGTGGGCAGCGACAGCTTGGAAGATTTTTTAAAAGAAAACCAGAAAAAGCTCTCAAATGACATCATCCTGATTTCTGATACCGGTATGATCAGTAAAGATGTGCCAAGCATCACTACCGGGCTTCGGGGCCTTAGCTATGTAGAGGTCGAGGTTACAGGGCCGAACAGAGACCTGCACTCGGGTATTTATGGGGGTGCCGTGCCCAACCCGATCAATATTTTGGCAAAAATGATCGCCTCGCTGCACGATGGGGACAATAGAATTACCATTCCCGGGTTTTATGACAAGGTCGAAGAGGTATCTGCAGCCGAAAGGGCAGAAATGGCCAAAGCCCCCTTTGATCTGGAGGAATATAAAAAGGCGCTGGACATCGATGATGTCTATGGAGAAAAGGGATACACCACGCCAGAACGGTATTCAATCCGACCGACCTTGGATGTCAACGGCATATGGGGAGGCTACACCGGTGAAGGTGCCAAAACGGTTATTGCCAGCAAGGCCTACGCCAAGATTTCAATGCGATTGGTGCCCAACCAAGACCCCGACGAAATCACCGAGTTGTTTGCAAAGCACTTTGTGTCGATTGCCCCAAAAGGGGTCAAGGTCAAAGTAACGCCCCACCATGGCGGCCTGCCCTACGTGACCAATATTGACAGTATCGGTTACAAAGCGGCTGCCAAGGCCTATGAGACCACTTTTGGCAAAACGCCGATTCCCGAACGAACCGGTGGCAGCATTCCCATAGTGGCGCTTTTCGAACAGGTGTTGGGCAGCAAGACGATTTTGATGGGCTTCGGGTTGGACAGTGATGCCATACACTCGCCCAACGAGCATTTTGGGGTGTGGAATTACTTGAAGGGAATTGAGACCATACCGTATTTCTACAAATACTTTACAGAGCTTTCTAAATGATACTGAAAAAGGGAGACTGCAAAAAGTAACCCTGTCAGTTCGGGCGCAGTCGAGAACAAGCCATTACCAACAACTAGAGGTTTCGACCGCGCCCAACCCGACCACGGCTGTTTGCCTACTTTTTGAACAGTCTCCCAATCAATCGCATCAAGGTAGTTGCGAATACCCATTACGGGTTTTCCACAAGAAGTATTTTTCAAACAGCACCTTTGAAAAATCATAGAACACATTCGGAATCATGATGGCGAACCTTCTGGGTTTGAACAAATGGTCGCTCAAGATGATGACCTCTTTCTTGCCCGCATCCATCACACAGATTCCGGGTATTTTTCCCCATGCCTTTTTCTTCAGTTTTTCTTTGCCCTTTTCGACCCGTATGATATTCTCGGCCACAATCTTGCCCGTTTCGTCAGACGGATAGCCTGTTTTGGGCCCTGAAAAAGGCACCTTGCCGGGTTTAAAGGGCAATTTTACATCGACCGCAATACCGGCCGCCCACACATTGGGCCAGTCGGGGTGCCTATAATCTTCGCCAACAGGTAAATAGCCATTGGCGGTAGCGTTGAGTTTCGGTGAGTTGGTCACAAAATCAACCCCGATGAAAGGTGGCATGAGCATGGTGAACTTGCTGGGCAGTTCTTCACCCGAAGTGAGTTTCACACTGTTCTCAGTGACTTCTTCGACCCCTACCTCTGTCCGGTAGTGAATGTTGAACATTTTCATGAACGATTTCAGCATGGTCTCTCCCCCTGGCATGCCATCGATACCAAAATGGCCCAAAAAGGTTTCGGGGGTAATCCAGTACAAGTCGACTTTTTTGCGGATTTTTTGTTCGCGCAGCCATTTCTCAATATTGAAAAGAAACTCGTAGGCTGCTCCCATACATCCTGCATTTTGGGTAGCGCCAATGACCATCGGTCCTGGGTTCTTTTTGAACTCCTCAAGGGCCTTTCTGGTCTTCATGGCGCCGTTGGGCGTGCCGATATAATGGGCATTTTCCTTAACACCCGGGGCCACATGATAATCGACCTTGGGGCCCGTGGCCACCACCAAATGGTCATACGTGAAGTTGCCCTTTTTCGTCTTTACAATATTGTTCTCTGGATCGACCTCCAATGCTTCGGTCTGTACAAACTCTACCCCTTTTCTGTTTAAGATTTCGTCTTTCCTGAAAGAGATATCCTTTACCTCCCTCCTGCCCAAAGGCACCCAAATCAAGGAAGGGATGAACAAGAAGAGCGGAGATTTGTCGATAACGATTACCCGATGCCGGTCTTTTCCTTTTCGTTTGATTTCCAATGCGGCGGTCATTCCCGCGAAATTTCCACCAATTACTACTGTTGTTGTCATGGCCTTGTTGTTTTATGCCATTGAAATTACAATAGCTACCAATCAAAAACAGTAACCTAAGTCACATATAGCCAGTATTTCAAAGAAATTTATTCAATAGGGTTCTCAATGTAACAAATCACCAATTATTGCGTTCTAATACCATTACCCTTGCCAAAAGTGGGTTTTCAACTGTCTTTGCCAACCCTCCGACGACGGTTCCACAAAACAAGGGTATTGAGCAATTTATCACCCCGATAGCTATCGGGACAAAACGAACACTATCATGTTACAACGCTTTTTTATCTTCTGCTCTGGGGCGGACACCAGAATCTTAGAGACTTGTTCAAACGGTGAGCGCACCAAATACGCAGGCATTGGCGCCACGGTTTTCTTTACGGCCGTAATGGCCTTTATTGCCAGCGGTTATGCCCTTTACACCGTTTTTGACAATGTGTGGACCGCCGTTTTCTTCGGATTGATATGGGGATTGTTGATCTTCAACCTAGACCGATACATCGTTTCGACCATCAAAAAACGGGACAATATCAAAAAGGAAATCTTACAGGCCACCCCACGGATTATCTTGGCAGCCATCATTGCCGTGGTCATTTCAAAACCCTTGGAGATGAAAATCTTTGAAAAGGAAATCAACCAGGTGCTATTGGAAGAAAAAAATGCCATGACCCTCGCCAACAAAGAACAATTGGCCCTGCAGTACACACCCAAAATTGAGCAATTGAACCAAGACATCGCCAATCTAAAGAGTGAAATCGCCACTAAGGAAGCCGAAACCAATGCCCTGTACGATACTTATATCTCTGAGGCCGAGGGCACTGCAGGCACAGGTTTGTTGGGCAAAGGACCCGTTTATAGGGAAAAACGTGAAAAGCACGATGCCTACCTTGCCGAACTGCAGCAACTGAAACAGGCAAACGGTGAAAAAATAGCGGCTATCCAGGCCGAAATGGCGGCTTTGGATGCCGAATATGCGCAGGTGGTGGCCAATTCGCAACCCATCATCGACGGTTTCGACGGACTAATGGCGCGGATCAATGCGTTGGGCAAACTGCCATGGTTTCCTTCGTTTTTTATCTTCTTGCTTTTCTTGGCAATTGAAACGGCGCCCATTATTGCTAAACTCCTCGCTCCCAAAGGAGAATATGACTATAAATTGGTTGAAGAGGAAAGTGTAGTGGCCACTTGGGTCACCCAAAAGGTGAAACAGCGCAACCAAGTATTGGCCACCGATCTTGCCATCAACGAAAAGGTCTACGCCGATATCAAATCAGAAGAGGAACTGTACAACTACAAAAAACAAAAAGCCGAGGAGTTGCTTAGGCTTCAGGCTGACAAATTCCACGAGGTACAAGTAAAGGGGCTGTAACCAATGTAGGTTCGATGCAAGATATGTCATTTATATGGCGCAAAGGCCCTTAAAATCAATGCATGTATCCTCAAGTGCCGTCGAGACCATAATGATCTGGAATATGACAAGGTCTCGACTGCGCTCGACCTGACATCTATACAAATTTTTATGTCGAACCTTGATCAGTGCCTTTAAACAATATCCATCTTTTCAAGCAAAAAGGAGGCGTTCATGGTTTTGCTGACCCCTTTTTTAAGGCGGTAATCAAAATAGAGCTCGCCCTCTTGAATTGTAGCATCCAAGTAGTAATTGTGCACTTGCGGCAAATCATCCGCGGCTTCACAAAGACTTAGATCATGCGTGGCAATGAGCCCCGTGGCACGGGCCTGTACCAAGCGGTGCAGAAATCTCTTGGACCCAGCGGCCTTATCGGTACTGTTGGTGCCCTTTAAAATTTCATCGAGCACCACAAAATAGGGTTCTTCTTGCAACAGGTTGATGATGAACTTCAACCGCTTCAACTCTGAGAGAAAATAAGAATCGCCCTTGCTAAGCGAGTCGATGCTCCGCATACTCGTCACCAACTTAATGGGTGAATAGAGACACTCCTCGGCACATACGGGCAGCCCCATATTGGCCATTACCATCAAGAGACCGGTTGTTCGCAAAAAGGTGCTCTTGCCCGCCATGTTAGAGCCCGTGATGATAAAAAAATCCTCATGATTGATGGAGAAGTCGTTCCTGACATTCTTTTCTTCCGGAATCAAAGGGTGCCCAGCCGCTTTACAGGCGAGCACTTGGGGGCCGTTATGGATCACAGGATAGCAGTAGAACGGATGGTTAAAGGCAAAATTGCCCAAGCTGTTATACGCGTCGAACAACGCAATCACTTCAAACCAGTCAGCTACTTGCTCTTTATGCTGCCCAATCCACTTCTCTATTTGATGGGCTGTCTGCAAGGCTCCCAAAAAACAGCCGTTGCCAAATATGGCATAAAAGATATTGTTGTTGTAATCCATGGTGTTGAGCAGCCGTGCGAAATCTGCAATTGCCTCAGAGGCCTTTTTATCATCTACCAAAAGCCGTTGTTTTTGATATCGCAATTGTGCCGCCTCAAACTCGGTTTCCTCTATACTGGTGAGCAAACTCGAATACTGTTTGAACACGGCCTTGATCCTATCGGCCGTTTGGGCCAATTGTTGTATGCGTCTAAAGTAACGGCCTGTAAGGCCCAACCCTAACAGAATCCAATACCCCAACAAACTCCATGACCAGCCTTGCCAAAAAGCCATTGCTCCTAAAAATAAGGTCATCACCAAGAACAACCAGGGCAAAAAACGCATCGATCCGGGTACAAACGGCACATATTGTTTGAGCCATTTTGTTATTTCGCTAACCGGGGTTTGCTGCCGGATCAGCATGGCCCTGGCGGTAAAGTCTTGTCGCCATTTTGGTTTTTGGGCCAGGTCATCGACCGTTTCCTGTTTGGCGGTAATGGCACCAATATCATTTGCGGTGAACATTTGCGCCAGTGTATCTTTTCCTTCTTGAAGCTGGGTACGGTTCAGGTATTGGAAAAACGAACCTTTTCCGAATAGATCTAGATCATGGCTGTAACAATGTTGGTCATCCACATATTCTTCCCCTGATGGCAACTCTTCAAAATTGTGCTGCAACACTTCTATTTCGGTGGCATTGACCTTTACCAAGGCGTGCAAAAGACGGTATTTCTTTTTCACATCTTGGTAATATCTGACCAGGCCCAGAAAGGCTGCCATGCCCAGAAAGGCGCCCACGACCGCCCACTTCGCCTCGAAACGCAGCAGGTACACCGCCAAAATTGTGAGCAAAAAAAGGACCAATCGCGAATAGGACAGCATTTGCAACCATCTTTGAACCTTATTGCTTTGCCCGGTATATCGGTTCAAATTGGCACCGTAGAAATCTATGAGTTTTTGCATGTTACATTGAAACCCTAAAGATAACCAATCAAGAATCGGGCAGTTCGTCCCATTCTATTTTTGTTTTCTTGGGAAGTTTCTCCACCACCAAATCGTACGAATGGTCGATCAGTTCTCTTGTAAAGGAATCAGGGAGGCTCTCATAGAAAAGGGTGTTCCAATGTACCTTGCTCATATGGTAGCCGGGGGTGATGATGCCGTCATAAGCTTCGCGAAGCTCGATGGCACGTTCGGGATCACATTTGAGATTGGCCTGTGGCGGAAGTCTTTCCAACGGCACCAAGGCAAACATCTTGCCCATTACCTTGAACACCAGCGTATGCTCATCAAAGGGAAAGGTTTCTTCCACGCCCTTTTTTGCCAAGCAATAGTCTCTGAATTCTTCAACGTTCATCAGCTAAGTTTTAATCTGGTTTCCAGAAAGGGCATCCAACTGTTTCCAATGATACCTTCGTTTTAAAAAGGGGCGGTCACCTATATCGTTGCCTTCGACGGTCTCGACCAAACTTCCTCCCAAACGTTCATAAAATTGTATGGCCTCCTGATTTTGTTCCAATACCCACAGGTACATTCCATTATAATTTTCCCCATTATCAATTTTTCGTGCCAGCATTGTCATCAGGTGCCTACCAAGACCGAGACCTTTGTACTGTGTGGCCACATGAAGATTGTCAAGTAATGTACCATATACCGGGTGGTCGTTCATGTAAGCGCATAAAAATCCTGCCAAAACATTGCCTTGTTTCGCCAACAGTATATATTGGTTTGAAGATGGGGCATTGACACGCTTCGTCCATATCTTCAAACGGTCATCGATCAACACATGATTCAAAAAGCGGTCAGAAAAGACACCCCTATAGTTTTCTTGCCAGCTCTGTGCATGTAGCGAGGCAATGGCCATGCTGTCATCAGATTGCGGTGCCAATATTTCAAAGTCTTTGAATTGCTCATATACCTTGCGCGTCATAAACGATGACTTTTTTCCAAAGATCTTTACATTCTTCGATAAAGGTAATGTGGGCCTCTTCTTTTTGGTAGCCTTCTTGCGCCTCGGCTGATTCAAAGGTCACAATAAGGTTGTAGGTAAACGAATCATCGACCACATCACGTACGGCTTTTGGTGGGGTGCCGATAAAGTTGGTCTTGGCATACTTTGAATTGTCCAAGAATTTTCTAAGTGATGCCTCAAAGCGTTCGCGGGCCTGCTCGTCATCGGGGTCGTTGAACCAGAAATAGACTACATGGGCAAAGTTCGAATCAAATTCGTTTACCGTATCATCACTTTGGGCAAACGTTATGGCCGTAACCAACAGCAGGGCAAAGGTTAAAATAGATTTTTTCATTTTAGTTGTTTATTCGGATTCTAACAGTTGTTTTTCACGGTTCGATATTTCCAGGGCCGAATAGTCGAGTCTCCAGCCAATGGTCTCCACTATCTTCTCAACCAACAAAACGGCCTGCAGGGCTTCCTTTTTTGCGGTTTCCATAAGGCCGCTTTCGGGAATTTTCTCTCTAATGTGCTCTTTTGCCCTTTGGTTCAAATCGGTGAGGTCGTTGGGCGAAAAGGTATTAAAAAGTCCGCTTTGAATGTCATAAAACTGTATGTCGGGCTCAATGGAAAGCACCTCAGGCTCGGGAAAACCAGAAAGGATGATCTTTTTCTTCTCGGTATCGGCCCGTAATTTAAGCTTCTGAAGGTCATAGCCCACCTGTACCTTTGCATTGATCACGATCAAGGCCTTCTTTTTGCTGCTCAAAATGTTCATAAAGCCCTTGATGTTCTCGTACCGATAGATTTCGGCAAAATCGCCCTCGACCGAGACCAGCTTGCAAACACTCTTGATCTTGTCGAGAATCACGGTACTCTGGTGCTCGACCAACTCCCTTCTTTTCTTTCGATTAAAAAAAGAATAGAGCCAATACATAAGAATCGCGCCAAGAACCAGCCCAAGAAAGGCTTCTACAATACTATCCATCGCCTAAATATAACAAGATTGCCCCTATTCCAAGATTTCAAACAGTACAGGGCGGCTTGGGGAGGCATCATTCTCAAAGGGGGCCACCTGTAAATTCAGAAAATATTTGCCGTCTTTGATGTGGTTTGGCACAAATATCAGTTCAGTGATGGTGGCATTTTTTCGGATTTTACCGTTAAAATTCCAAAACGCCCTGTGGGCCAACAGTTCACCATCGTCTTTCTCCCTGTCCACCGAGGGCAAATCGATCAATAAATGCCCAATCCCTTTCTGCGCCAAAAACGCCGCGGCCTCTTCCAGCATGTAAGGCGGATTTGTATGGGAATACTGCCTTGACAGTTTCGCTTTGGTATTGGGCAGGGTACGGATAACGACCGCATCACGCCTGCCACTACCCAGTACATATTGCAATTGCTTTTTTGAGATGACCAGATCTTCGCCACGTTTCTCAGGGGCAATGGTCAGCAACTCGGCGGCAAAGAAATAATTTTTCAGATTTTGGTTGACGGAATGGAACCCCTCGGTAATATGCCCCACGCATTCGGTATGGGTACCATGTGCATGCGGATTGAACCAAATGTCGTTGAAGTTGATGGAAGCCCCTTCACTTACCTTCGCCACAAAATCCCCATCGCGGTGGGGATCTATTCTTGGATGGTCAACATACCAAGCATTTACATTGGACGCATCACCCCGCAAAGGCATGGAGATGTCCAAAGGTTTTGACAGGTCGATTTGATAGGTTTTTGAATTGTATGAAATGTTGGCTATCAATTTTTTGGAGTATTTGTCATTTCCAACTTGATTGGGTATCTACAAAACTTATGGCTTCCTGCTTTCGCAGAAATGACAATTTACTATTTTAAATTTAACATAAACAGATCACTTGCGATGCCATCGACCAAAAACTTGCCTTTTTTGGTGGCCAACAAGATATCGCCATCTAAAAACAAAAGGTGCTTACCCACATATTTCTGTGCCTGCTGTTCAAGGTACTGGCGGTAGTTTTGCCCAAAGTCGTTTTCCACTTTTTTCAACGAAACGCCCCAAATGGTGCGCAGGCCGGTCATCACGTATTCATTGTAGCGGTCGGTGGTCGATAGGGTCTCGTATTCAATGGTCAGTTTTCCCATTTCAAGGGCCTCGATGTACTTGTGGTTGTTTCGTATGTTCCACCCCCTTTTTTGTCCGTCAAATGAATGGGCCGAAGGACCAATGCCCACATATTTCTTGCCTTGCCAATAGGCGGTATTGTTCTCTGAAAAAAAACCGGGTTTGCCAAAATTGGAGATTTCATAGTTCACAAAACCATTTTCCTCCAACATCCATAAAAGCATTTGAAACTGTTCTTGTGCCTGTTCATCGTCGACGTCCTCAACAATTCCTTTCTCTATAAACTTTTTTAGGGCCGTTCTAGGTTCCACGGTCAAGGCATAACTTGAGATATGGGGAATGCCAAACGACAGTGCCTTTTCAATATTCGCTTTCCAGCGATGATTGTCCATCCCCGGTATGCCGTAGATCAAATCAATCGAAATATTCCCAAAATATTTTTTCGCTTCGCGGATGCAGTCTTCCGCTTCGCGGGAATCGTGGGCACGGTTCATCAGTTTCAAATCCTCTTCAAAAAAAGATTGGACACCGATGCTCAAACGGTTTACGGGACTGTGGGACAACTGGAATATTCGATTTCTGGACAGATCATCAGGATTGGCTTCCAACGTAATCTCGGCACTATCGGAAACATTAAAGTTCTCATAAACGGCATCAATCAAAAATCGTAATTCGTCAATCGTCAATACACTTGGCGTGCCCCCACCGAAATAGATGGTTTTGATCACTTCACCGTTCATCTCATGCTTTCTGAGCTCGATTTCTTTGGTAAGGCATTCGACCATGGCTTCTTTTTTTTTCAAACTGGTCGAAAAATGAAAATCACAATAGTGACAGGCCTGTTTGCAAAAGGGGATGTGGATGTAAATTCCTGACATTTGGTTCGATTAGTGAACAGTTTTTAGTGAGCAGTAAACAGCATTTGGTTCAGTTGAAACCTTCCTTTGAACCAAATTTAGCTGGGTTTTTGATCATATAATAAAGCAGTCGCCCCACCTCTTCGCTTTTTGCCGTTAAATCATCGAAAAGCACTTGTGGAATATATGCGCATTCAAAAAAATACTTGAGCCAATTTTGAGTTTCTAAATTCTCGCCGTCACTGTCTGTCAGTTTGCTGATAAAATGTTTTGGATATCTTCTTTTGGCATAAGCTTCGGCAATATTCCCAGAAACACTTCGTGACGAACGTCTAATCTGGTCTGTCAAAGAATATCGCTCCTCTTTTGGAAAAGTTTTGGTCATCACAAAAATTTCCATGGCCAAATCAAAGGATCTTTGATATGCCAATAATTCATCAAATCGCATAAAACTACTGATTACTGCTCACTGATTACTATTCACTCCTCCACCCTACCCGAATTATTTTTGACAAAACTCTCCCAACCAGTATAACGTTTGCCTACATCGACCCGGCCCTCGTTATAAAAATGACAAACGGCGGCCGCCAAACCATCGGTACTGTCCAAGTTTTTTGGAAGTGATTTTAATTGCAATACCGATTGCAGCATCTTGGCCACCTGCTCTTTACTTGCGTTGCCGTTGCCCGTTATGGCCATCTTTATTTTTTTTGGCATGTATTCGGTAATGGGTATCTGCCGTGAAAGTCCCGCCGCCATAGCAACTCCCTGGGCGCGCCCCAATTTTAGCATCGATTGCACATTCTTGGCATAGAACGGGGCCTCAATGGCAATTTCATCGGGGTGGTAGGTGTCGATCAGCTCTAAAGTGCGTTCGAAAATCAACTTGAGTTTCGTGTAGGGGTCTTCATATTTTCTGAGCAGTAGTTCGTTCATCTGCACAAAGTGCATCTTCTTGTTCACCACCTTTATGATGCCAAAGCCCATGATAGTGGTACCCGGATCGATACCCAATATGATTTTTTCGTTTTCCAATTCAGTTTTCTGTATTTAACACAATGGGAAGCCTAAATTTGATGCTTACGGGAACACCCCTTTTTATGGCAGGTTTGACAGTGGTCAGATCGTTCAGTCTTTCGGTGATCTCATCATTGAAACCCGGGATCATTTGATCCACGGTATCAGTGCCCTGCACCCTCAATACGGTCATAAAACCGTGCTCGTCTATCAATAAATCGACCCTTACGGTATCCTGCAGGTCTTCAGAGACTTGGTATTCAAGACCTTCTAACGTATCGGCCATATGACGGATCATATGTTCTTGAAAACATTGCAGTTGCAACGGCTTTTCTGCCAGTTCATCACATTCTTCGAACAAGGGGTATTGATCCACATCGTTCCAGTCGATCGCCATCAGCTCTTCATTGATCAATCGGTCGGTATGTTTTTGCCTAGAAGTGAAGAGCTCACAGGAAACAAAAAGAATAAAACCCACCATCAAAAGCAACGTACGCATACAGGCCCAAAGATTTGGCTGAAATTACGACATTTTGGGTAAATCAATCGGTTGTAAAATGTATTTCCTCCTTAAGTTCCTTTACCCTTTTTTGGGCCCTCTCTTTGATAAAGGGCATCAGGTCGTCGAAATCGGCAAGTAGTTTTTGATAGTAGCGTAGCTTCATTTGCGGATCATCATAATATTCATCAACCAACGTACATACTTGGTAGTAGAACATGGGGTTTTGTTTGTTCTCTTCCCAAGCTTTGGTGTAGTACGCGATGGCCTTTTTGGTATCGCCTCTCAACCGTGCAATACGACCAAGGTCGGCATACTCCATCGCAAAAGAAACCGTGCGTTCTGCGATGTATTTTTCGATATAGAACTGGGCGCTGTCCAACTCTTTTTCACGTAAGAACACTTCGCCTAGTCCGGCATAGCCCTGACCCTCATAATTTAGGGTCTGAACAAGACGATGGTACATTTTCTTGGCGTTTTCAAATTGCAAATCATGCAGGTACGCAAATGCCAACTTGTTGTGGACAAATGGCTTTTCTTCGCCCAATTCCAGAAGGCGCTCAAAATAGGGGATTGCCTTTTCATATTGCCCGTTGTTGAAATAAGCCAGTGCTTTCAGGTTTATCATCGAAACGTCGTTTTCATAGAACCGGAGCCCTTTGTCGATATATTGGAGCGCAGAATCTTTTTGTTGGGCGGCAACAAAAAATTTACCCAGAGCATAAAGGCTTTTTAGATGGGTACTGTCAACTTTGACCGCTCTTCTATAATCAACGTTTGCCGCAACGGGGTCTCCGTTGAGCTGTTTTATCCTCCCGAGATAATAATGATACTCTGGATTATCCGAATCTTTGGCCAGAAACGCAAAGTTTTCAAAAGCCGATCCAAGTTTTTTTGTCTTTAGCAATAGTTTGCCCAACTCGAAACGAGCAATGGCCAACATTGGTTTTTTTGAAAGAACCTCTTGGTATTGCACAATGGCCTTGTCATAATTGCCCAAGGCGTAATAGGCCCTGGCAATCTGTAATTGGGCCTTTTCACTGCCCTCTTTGACATAGGCATTGATCGCGGCAGAAAAACTGCCGACGGCATAAAGGCTATCGGCTTTGCCAGTATTAGAAGATTGGGCACTGCTGACCAAGCACCATATCCCAATAAAAATTATTTGGCCAATTCTCAACATTAAATTTTCTACTGCAGCTTAAAGGTCACCGGAATACTAAAAGGCACTTTTACCGATTCTCCCTTATGCTTGCCAGGTTGCATTTGCGGTAGGCGCTTGATGATGCGCTCTACCTCAGCTTCCAATAATGGGTGCGGGCCCCGTTTTCTGATGTTGGTAATCTGGCCGTCTTCTGCAATGGTGAAAATTACGTTCACCCTACCCTGAACACCTTGTTCCTGTGCTTCCTTTGGATAATTAAAATGCTTGCGTATGTGCTCTTGAATCTTTTCCATAAAGCACTCCTTTTTGTCGGCAGCATCTTCACAACCCGGAAAAATGGGGACTTCGTCGATAACGGTGAAAGGTATTGCTTGAATTTCTTGACCATTCTTTTTGCCGGGCACGTTGTCAGTATCACTAGACAATTTAAAGGTAATGGGTATTGAAAAAGGCACCTTTACCGTTTCACCCTTATGCTTACCCGGCTGCATCTTTGGAAGACGCTCTAAGATACGTACCGCTTCATTTTCCAATAAGGGGTGTGGACCCCGTTTTCTGATATTCGTGATTTGGCCATCTTTGGCAATCGTAAAAATGATATTTACCCTGCCCTCAATTCCTTTCGCCTGTGCTTCTTGTGGATAGTTAAAATGCTTTCTTATATGATTTTGTATTTTATCACGAAAACATTCTTTTTTGTCAGCGGCATTCTCACAGCCCGGAAAAATGGGGGCTTCATCGATAGAAGCAAAGGGTATATCTTTTCCTTCATACATCAAAGCATTGCCGCCATTGATCGTATTTGCAGGCTCATTTAGCTCACACGAAGTATAGACCAACATGCCCAAAACAATCGGCAGCAGCAGTACATACTTTAATTGATAGACTTTTTTTGATTTTTCCTTAGCTAACATGACTATTCGTTTTTTGATCAATGATTTTTTGAAAAAGGCATTCACAAAACTGATACTCTGGGTCTGGAACATTTCGGACAACAACAGTTCGTAGTGTTTCCTTTTATCGGTCTTGGCCACTTTGGCATCGGCAATAAACTCGTGCAGCTCTGTCAAACGGGCCTGATAGACATACACCAGCGGATTGAACCACTGCACAATGCGCATCAGCTCAAAAAACAGAAGATCCAACGAATGCCACTGCTTGATGTGCACCCGCTCGTGGGCAATAATCTCTACCTGTTTTGAAGGACTGATGTTGGCACCCAAAAAAACGTTTTTGAAAAAGGAAAAGGCCACTTCGCTTTTTGGGATGGTAACTTTGACAAAATCTGGATAATAGCGTAGCGTTCCATTTTCTTTGAGCGCGTAGATGCGGTATAATTTGAGGGCAAACCAAATCATCATAAACAGGGCCCCCAATCCGTATATCCAATAGTGTATGGGAATGGATGCCCAAAAACGTTCCGTGGTCGCCTGTACCGCGACATCTACCTCGCCCAACTGCCATATTACCATAGGGCCGGCCACCAACTCTTGCGGAACAGTGGTTTTCAAGGCCTCAATTTTAATCCATGGCAGCACCATCGAGAGCACAAAAGTACCCAGTAGGTAAGCCCGGTTCCATTGAAAAAAGGTCTCTTTTTTCAAGAACAGATCATAGACCAGTAAAAACACGAGTTGAAACGCAAGGGTTTCGAGTATGTATTGTACCATGACGTTATTTTTTTTCGTCTTTAATTTTTTGTAGAATGTCTTCCAGCTCGCTAAGGCTGATATCGTTGTTTTTCATAAAGAACGAGACCATACTCTTGAACGAGCCTTGAAAATACCCATCGACCAATTTATTGATGCGTTGGTTGCTGTACGCTTCTTTTTTTACCAATGGAAAATAAACATGCCCCTTCCCCACTTTTTCATGCGACACAAAGCCCTTATCCTCTAAAATACGTATAATGGTAGAGACGGTGTTATAGGCCGGCTTCGGGTCGGGAAACTCATCGACGAGTGCCGCCACATTGGCCTTTTCGAGTTTCCAGAGCAGCTGCATGACCTCTTCTTCCGCTTTTGTAAGTTGCTTCATTATCAACTAAGTTTTTAGTTAAATACGATTCAAATATAACTAAATATTTAGTTTAAACTAATTTTTTAGTTAAAAAGTTTTACAATAAGTGAAATTATGGTTGTAACAATTCTCCCTTACCTTTGTCTTATAGCCAAAAGACAGCATGGACATTGCTTTGTTATTGATCGGGTTTCTTTTGATGTTGGTGGGCGTACTTGGCAGTTTTTTGCCCGTACTGCCCGGCCCCCCTATCAGTTGGGTGGGGCTGTTGCTGCTTTATCTTACAAAAGCAGTGCCCGATAATTGGTGGGTTTTGGGCATTACTTTGGTAATAGCTCTGGGCATCACCATTCTCGACTACGTTATTCCTGCGGCGGGCACCAAACGGTTTGGGGGCAGTAAAGCGGGTATGATCGGCACCATCGTAGGGTTATTGGTGGCCATTTTCTTCCCGATTTTAGGGCCTCTGGGCATAATCATCTGGCCTTTTATCGGGGCCTTGGCAGGCGAATTGATCAACAAAGCAGACCAAAAAACGGCCATGAAGGCAGCTTTTGGCTCTTTTGTCGGTTTTTTGACGGGTACTTTTTTAAAGTTTGTACTGACAACGGCCTATCTGGTATTCTTTATAGTGATCATGGTCAGGTACGCCGGTGACCTGTTCTCATTCTAACCATACCACCTTGTCCTCGATAGGGGTTCGGGTCTGGTCTGTAATTTCTTCATCATAATTTCCTATGTAGAAAAACCCGAGACAACGTTCCCCCTCGGCCAGATCAAAGAATTCATCCATGTGTTTGATAAGTCCTGGCGAGCTCCAATAACACCCTACCCCAGCCTCGGCGCAGCAAAGCCACATATTTTGCACGGCCATGGCGGTAGCAGCGATTTCTTCCCATTCCGGCACGCTTTCATTAGGGTCGCGTTGCATGCAGATTGCTACAATGGCGGCTGCTTTTCGAGGGTTTTCCAGCAGCTTTCGGATCTTGACCTGTTTGGGCCTCGCCTCGGTCTCTTGGTATTTCTTTGAAAGGAAATCGCCCAGTTGGGCTTTTTTGTCTCCCATCAGCACCTTGAACCGCCAAGGCTCGGTTTTTCTGTGGGTGGGCGCCCAGTTGGCGGCCTCCAAAAGTTTGGAAATGAATTCCTTTTCAACAGGAACAGCATTGTATTGTGCAGGAAAAACGCTCCTTCTTTTTTTTATCAGTTCAAAAACCATAATCGGGTCTGTTCTGGTTTGATGGTTCGTTGTATGTTTTGTCAAACTTAATGAATACTTTTAGCCCTATGAAATCGATTTCGTAATGACAAAGAGCCACTCAAATTTTTTCTTTGGGGAAGACCATTTAACCGCTGGCACCGCCTTGGCCATTGCAAGAAACCAGGTCAAGGCAAGTATATCGGCCACAACCAAGGCCAACATTCAAAAAAGTGCCCAGGCCGTTGCCAATATTGTGGAAAAAGGCGAGCCTGTGTACGGCATCAATACAGGTTTTGGTCCGCTCTGTACCACGAAGATATCCAAAGAAGAAACCCGTATTTTGCAGACCAACATTCTACAAAGCCATAGTGTAGGCGTGGGTGAACCCATTTCAACCGAGTTGGCAAAACTCATGTTGGTGCTCAAGGCCCATGCCCTTGCCAAGGGCTATTCGGGAATACAGCTACAGACCCTAGAGCGTATCTTATGGCATATTGGGCATGACGCCATTCCCGTCGTGCCCTCACAGGGTTCCGTCGGTGCCTCTGGCGACCTTGCCCCGCTCTCCCATTTGTTTCTTCCACTCATCGGGTTGGGAAAGGTATCTTACAAAGGCCGTACGATGCCCACCTCGGCATTCTTTCAAGAGACCGGACTCAAACCTTTGGAACTGGGCCCCAAAGAGGGCCTTGCCCTTATCAATGGCACACAGTTTATAGCAGCGCATGCCGTTAAAGTGGCCGAAAAGCTACACCACTGCCTCAAACATGCCGATATCATCGGGGCGATGATGCTGGAAGGGCTGCAGGGCTCCATGAAGCCCTTTTTGGAAGCCCTCCATCAAGTGCGCCCCTTTAAGGGCAACCAACATGTGGCCGGCAGAATTCGCACCCTGCTTCAAGGTTCAGAGATTTTGGAAGACCATATCGATTGTGAACGGGTGCAAGACCCCTACTCGCTTCGTTGCATGCCCCAAGTACACGGGGCCTCGAGAAATGCTTGGCTGCACCTTAGAGAACTGCTCGAAATAGAACTGAACTCAGTTACCGACAACCCGGTTATCATCAGCGAAGATCTGGCCATAAGCGGCGGTAATTTTCACGGACAACCCTTGGCCATGGCCCTTGATTATGCCACGGTTGCCGCAGCCGAATTGGGCAATATATCGGATCGCAGGATTTATTTAGCACTGGAGGGCGGCCATGGGGTACCCCAACTGTTGATGAAAGATACCGGGATCAACTCGGGCTATATGATTCTGCAGTACACCTCTGCCGCATTGGCAAGCGAGAACAAAGGGCTCTGTTTTCCGGCCAGTGCCGATAGCATTCCCACCTCACTGGGGCAAGAAGACCATGTGAGCATGGGCTCCATCAGTGGGCGAAAGGCCCTTCAGGTGCTCGAAAACGTTGAGAAAATCTTGGCGATAGAATTACTGACGGCAGCACAAGCCTTTGAATACCGAAAACCCTTGAAGTCAGGTATCTTATTGGATGAAATACACAAATTTCTGCGTACTAAGGTTCCATTTGCGGATAAAGACCGTGTATTTGCCGACGATATTGAAGTGGGCATCGAGATCATCCGAAAGACTCAAATAATCGACTTGGTCGAAAAGGTGATGAAAGAAAACAAACTGTCTTGGCAGACCCCCCATGTGGAAGAATTTGAAATGTACTAGGGTATGGAGAAACCAATTTTAATAGGGCCGTTCAGGCAATTGCTGCCCATGACAGGGCTGCCGTTGAAAGGCGCCCTTTCTGATGAACAATTGCCCATTGTGAAAAATGCGGGGATTTTGGTTTCGAAAGGAAGAATTCTTGAGATCGGCTCCTTTCATAAAATGCAATCCCAAGACGTAAAACTGTACCCCATAGAAGGCGACCAAGTATGCATGCCGGGGCTTATCGATGCCCACACCCATATTTGCTTTAGTGGTTCGAGGGCACGTGATTATGCGCTGCGCAATTCTGGAAAAACATACCTGGAGATTGCCAAGGCCGGGGGAGGTATTTGGGATACCGTTACCCAGACCCGAAAGGCCTCAATAGAAGTTTTGATCCAAGACATTTTAATTCGGAGCCAAAAACATCTGGCCCATGGCGTTACCACAATAGAGGTCAAAAGCGGATATGGCCTTACTGTTGATGAGGAACTTAAGATGCTCCGTGCCATTAAGGAAGCCCACGAAAAAGCACCTCAAGATTTGATTGCCACTTGCTTGGCAGCGCATATGGTGCCGAAAGATTGGAATGGAACCCCTACCCAATATCTTGAAGAAATCAGCACCAAACTGTTTCCCATCCTAAAGTCTGAAAAACTGGCAAACCGGGTGGATGCCTTTATAGAACAGAGCGCTTTTTCCGCGGATGACATCAAACCCTATTTCAAAATGGCCAAAGAACAGGGTTTTGACATCACCGTACATGCCGACCAGTTTACCACGGGGGGCAGCCAAGTAGCGGTGGAATTCAACGCCATTAGTGCCGATCACCTAGAAGCGAGCACCCAAAAAGAAGTGGAACTACTGGGCAAAAGCGGCACCGTGGCAACGGCCTTGCCAGGTGCTTCACTCGGCCTGGGTTGTGACTTTACCCCTGCTCGAAAGTTGTTGGATGCAGGTGCCGCCCTTGCCATTGCCAGTGACCATAACCCCGGTTCTGCCCCCATGGGAGACCTAATGGCGCAAGCGGCCATTTTGGGTGCTTTTGAAAAGCTGTCGAATGCCGAAGTGCTGGCGGGCATTACTTTTCGGGCGGCAGCGGCATTGAATCTAAAAGACCGTGGAAGACTTGAAAAAGGGATGGTAGCCGATTTTATATCCTTCGCAACCAACGACTACCAAGAAATCACCTACCATCAAGGGCAAATGACACCCTGCAATGTATGGAAAGATGGCAATTTATTAATGACAGATTGAAAATGAGCGATAAAAATTTCAAAGAAGCTATCCTACAGGGCATTCCCAAAGAATTGCCCCCAAAGAGGCCCTATCCCCTAGAGGGCAATCCGGCACCAAAGCGAAAAGATATTTTATCCAAGGAGGAAAAGAAGTTGGCAGTGCGCAATGCCCTGCGCTACTTTCCCCAAGAATGGCATGCAGAATTGGCCCCTGAATTTGTTGAAGAACTGAACACCCGTGGCCGTATCTACATGTACCGCTTCAAGCCCGAATATGACATGTACGCTCGGCCCATTGAGGCCTACCCTGCCAAGAGCCGACAGGCGGCGGCCATTATGTTGATGATACAGAACAACTTGGATCCGGCCGTGGCGCAACATCCTGAAGAACTTATCACCTATGGCGGTAACGGGGCGGTCTTTCAGAATTGGGCCCAGTATTTGTTGACCATGAAGTATCTGGCCGAAATAAGCGACCAACAAACACTGCACATGTATTCAGGGCATCCGATGGGGCTGTTTCCTTCCTCTGAAGAAGCACCTAGGGTGGTGGTCACCAATGGCATGATGATACCCAATTACTCCAAACCCGATGATTGGGAACGCTATAACGCCTTGGGCGTGACCCAGTACGGACAGATGACGGCGGGCTCCTATATGTACATCGGTCCACAGGGCATCGTACATGGCACGGCCATCACGGTGATGAACGCTTTCAGAAAAGTCTTGAAAAAAGGAGAATCCCCAAAAGGGAAAGTCTTCTTGACTGCCGGTTTGGGTGGCATGAGCGGGGCACAACCCAAAGCGGGCAACATAGCGGGCTGTATTACGGTCTGTGCCGAGGTAAACCCTGCCGCGGCCACCAAAAGGCATGAACAAGGCTGGGTCGATGAGTTGATCGGAGACCTTGGGCAATTGGTTGAACGCACCAAAAGGGCAATTAAGAAGGAGGAGACCGTTTCACTGGCTTTCATTGGCAATGTGGTCGATGTTTGGGAACGGTTTTATGAGGAAGACATTTTTGTGCATTTGGGCTCAGACCAGACCTCATTGCACAATCCGTGGGCCGGGGGCTACTACCCTGTCGGACTTTCCTTTTCAGAGGCCAACAAATTGATGGCAGAAGATCCAGAGGCATTCAAAAACGCCGTTCAACAATCATTGCGAAGACAGGTGGCCGCCATCAACAAGCACCATGAAAGGGGCACCTATTTCTTTGATTATGGCAATGCCTTTTTGTTGGAGGCCTCAAGGGCCGGTGGTGATGTCTTGGCTGCGAACGGTATCGATTTTAGGTATCCTTCTTATGTACAGGATATTTTGGGGCCCATGTGTTTTGATTATGGCTTTGGCCCCTTTCGTTGGGTCTGCACCTCTGGCAAAGCCGAAGATCTGCAAAAAACCGATGCCATTGCCCTTCGGGTAATGAGGGAAATCAAAGAAACGGCTCCCGAAGAGATTCAACAACAGATGCAAGACAATATCAAGTGGATTGAAGAGGCCGAGCAAAATCGATTGGTGGTAGGGTCTCAGGCACGCATTCTATATGCCGATGCTGAAGGCAGGGCAAAGATTGCCGAAGCCTTTAACAATGCCATTTCAAAAGGTGCGCTTTCGGCCCCCGTGGTACTTGGGCGCGACCACCATGATGTCAGCGGCACCGACTCGCCTTTTCGAGAAACCAGCAATATTTATGACGGTAGCAAATTCACCGCCGATATGGCCATTCACAATGTTATCGGCGACAGTTTTCGGGGGGCGACCTGGGTGTCGATACACAACGGCGGTGGTGTCGGTTGGGGCGAGGTCATCAACGGGGGCTTCGGCATGGTGCTAGATGGTACCGAAGCGGCTTCCCGACGATTAAAAAGCATGCTTTTTTACGATGTCAACAATGGGATTGCACGAAGAAGCTGGGCACGAAACAACGAGGCTCTGTTCGCCATAAAAAGAGAGATGGCCCGTACACCCGACCTTACCGTTACATTGCCTAATTTTGTCGAGGATACCATTTTAAACAAGGTTTTCGATTGACATGTCCCATTATATAAAACCCTCCCAAAAAATATGGACTGGCAGGCAGTCTGAACAACAACTCTATTTGCACGAAAAAGTAGTATGCCTGCCCATCGGCGATTTGCAGAGACAATCTGGCAAAACGTTTGCTTTGTTGGGATACGCCTGTGACGAAGGCGTGAAACGCAATCAGGGCCGTGTGGGCGCAAAAGACGGCCCTCAACACATACGCCGTGCGCTTGCCAAAATGCCCAACCACCTGCCACAGAAAAAATATGTTTTTGACCTGGGTGATGTGATCTGCCCAGATGGCGATTTAGAAAGCGCCCAGCAGCAATTGGCAGAACACGTGGTGCAAATTTTACAATCGGGTGCCCTACCCATGCTATTGGGTGGCGGTCACGATATGGCCTACGGCCACTACAACGGAATAAAGAAATACCTTATTTCAGAAAAACGCCGCCCCTCGATAGGCATCATCAATTTTGATGCGCATTTTGATCTCAGGGAAGACAGCAACGGAGCAAACTCTGGCACTCCCTTTTACCAAATCGCCAACGAAAATGACCCTTTTCACTACCTATGTATGGGCATTCGCAAAGATGCCAACGACCGTGAACTATATCGAACCGCCCAAAAGTTTGGGGTCAAGTACTTAGAGCGTGAAACCTTTCGGATGCAGTTCGTGGAAGAAATCAACAAATGGATCAAAGCGTTTTTGAAGGGGGTTGACCATGTATACGTGACCATTGACCTAGATGGTTTTTCTTCGGCATTTGCCCCCGGTGTCAGTGCCGCCTCCCCCATGGGCTATTCACAGGATATTGCATTGGAATCGTTGAAAACCATCCTCTCTTCGAACAAACTGATTTCGGTCGATATTGCCGAGATGAACCCAAAGTATGACGTTGATGACCAAACAGCAAAGCTGGCCGCTTCATTGGTACATTTTATTGTTCACAGTCTTTCCTGACCAAGTGGCATTGCTTTTTGAGGCAAAAATTTAGGCGTTTACATCAATGGTTTTTAAACTACAGGATTATCTTCCCGCAAAACCCATCGCAAATGGCAAAAAAAGAAGAATATCAAAAAAAGAAACACAACCAAAGTTTGGAGGAACAGGCCATCAACCAATCGACCAAAGATGGGGAAGACATCAACCACCAAGTGGAAGAACGTCGAGAACAGCACCTGCCAAGAGATACGGCTTGATATTATTTAGCTTACGCATTGCTCTATAAAGAGCTGTTCACAATAAAGAATTAGGTAAGCGGTAGATGCCGAAACAAGTCCGGAATTTGACAAAACGTTGTTTTATCAAACAAAAAAAGCCTTCCGTAATCCCGATAGCTATCGGGAGGAAAGCCTTTCATTGGTAGACACCTGCTCGGTGTCACAACCTGTTCCGAATAAATCGGAACCAACACAACGGCACAAAGATATAAAATCAATCCAAATTACCTATGACTTTCCCAAATCAACGCAGCTGCCCCGCAAATGGCGGCAGTTTTGCCCCGCATGCCAGATCGCATGATCTTTACTTTGCCCTTGTACACATCCAATAAAAATTCCTCGAAGTATTTTTCAAGGGGGTTGGTGAGCCATTTACCGCTTTGGGTGAGTCCGCCCATCAAAATAAAGGCTTCGGGTTGGGTAAAGGCGGTGAAATTTGCCAAGGCCTGTGCCATTACCCTGGCCGTGAAATCGAATGCCTTCAAGGCTATGGGGTCGCCCTCTTCGGCCGCCTTGGTGATATCTTCGCCATGTAACTGGTTGTATGAAACATCCCTGAACCGGCTGTCATCCAGATACTTGCTCAGCATGAACATGATGGTTCTTTTTAGCCCGGTTGCCGAAACATAGGCCTCAAGCCCGCCCGGTACGCCAAGCCCTGTCAAACGCCCATCGCCAATGGTCATGTCGATATGGCCCAGCTCGCCCGCAAAACCGTCGTACCCTTCAATAAGTTGCCCATTGGCCACAATGCCGGCACCGAAACCCGTGCCAAGGGTAACGACAATGAAATCGGTCATGTTTCGGCCATTGCCAAACAGCATCTCGCCCAAAGCCGCTGCACTGGCATCGTTCATGATACGCATGGGCATGGGCATCTTTTCCTTAAGTTTTTCCAGTAGGGGCACCGTGCCCTTCCAGAGCAGGTTGGCGGCATTCTCAATGGTTCCGCGCTTGCTTGAAGCATTGGGGGCGCCAATACCGCACCCTAAAATGTTGGGTGCCACATTTAACGAGCCGGCCAAGACATCGACCTCAGACTTGACCTTGTCCAGAAAAGCATCCAGATCAGGGTATTCCCTGGTTCTGAAATTGCTTTTGATAAGGCAGTTGCCCTCTTTATCGACCAACCCGATCTTGGTTTTTGTTCCCCCGATATCGATTCCAATGACCAAATCCATTTACAAAAAGCTTATCCCTAAAAATAATCCATTTATGTGTGTTTTTTTGATAATTTAGACACGTTTCCCTTCATAGACTCCTCTTTTGTATTATTTAGGAATAGATTTAGGAAGTTCATCGGTCAAAATTGCGGCCATCGATGCCGGCAATGGCAAAAATGTGGGCGTGGTACAGGTGCCGGAAACCGAAATGGGCATGCATGCACCCCAAAAGGGATGGGCCGAGCAAGATCCGGAAACCTGGTGGCAGTTGGTCTGTGAGGGCATTCACAAAATCAAGAAAAAAACAGGTGTCGAAGCGGTACAGATCAAAGGCATCGGCATTGCCTACCAAATGCACGGACTGGTACTGGTTGACCACACCGGGAAACCGCTTAGAGATGCCATCATCTGGTGCGATAGTAGGGCGGTCGAGATAGGTGAAAAGGCCTACAAAGAACTGGGAACCGCGTATTGTGATGGGCACCTGTTGAACTCCCCCGCCAACTTTACCGCCTCAAAACTGGCGTGGGTAAGGCAAAACGAACCGGCTGTCTTTGACAAGGCGAAAAAGTTCATGCTTCCGGGCGACTATATCGCCTATCGCCTTTCAAATACCATCAATACTACAGTACCTGGACTTTCAGAAGGCATTTTTTGGGATTTTAAGGAAGGGAAAGTTTCATCACGGTTGTTGGATTATTTCGGAATTACGCCGGAATTGGTTCCCGCCATCACCGACACCTTTGGTGAGCAGTCGACCGTTTCTAGGCAAGCGGCAGCCACTTGTGGTCTAAAAGCCGGCACTCCCATTCTGTACCGGGCGGGCGACCAGCCCAACAATGCCTTGAGCCTGAATGTCTTTAACGTTGGTGAGGTGGCGGCCACGGGGGGCACTTCAGGCGTGATGTACGCCGTTACGGAAAGTCTTTCTGCGAAAGAATGTTCTCGCGTAAACAATTTTGTGCACGTAAACCATGACAAAAATGCCAAACGTATCGGCAAGCTGCTCTGTATCAACGGGGCGGGCATCCAATATCGCTGGCTCTTAAACAACCTTGCCGTTGACAGTTACCAAGAGATGAACGATTTGGCAGAAGCTGTTTCCGTGGGCAGCGATGGGGTATGCGTACTTCCTTTTGGCAACGGAGCCGAGCGTATGCTGCAGAACAAAACTTTGGGCACCCGTGTCTTGAACATCGACCTGAACAGACATGATAAGGCCCACCTGTGCCGGGCAGCGTTGGAAGGCATTGCCTTTTCGTTTGTGTACGGGTTTGAAATCATGACGTCTGACGATGTCGTCACCAAAACCATCAGGGCCGGAAATGACAACCTCTTTAGGGCCGATATTTTTGGGGAAACCATCGCCACACTCATCGACAAGCCCATTGAGCTTTACGATACCACAGGTGCCATTGGGGCAGCACGGGCCTGTGCCGTTTCAGAAAAAGGGGTTGGCATATTTTCTTCCTATCTACAAGAAGATTACGTAAAAACCTTTCTTCCCAAAAAAGAAAAGAACCCTTACCTTAAGGCCTACAAAATCTGGAAGGCAGAACTAGAATCCATCATTAAAAAATAGCACCATGGCAGTAACGGGAGACAAAGAATTTTTCAAGGACATAGACCGCATCAGGTATGAAGGAAAAGAATCTGACAATCCTTTGGCCTTTAAATACTACAATCCAGAACAAGTGGTGGCGGGCAAAAAGATGAAAGACCATTTCAAATTTGCCATGGCCTACTGGCATACGCTCTGTGGTACCGGGGGCGACCCTTTTGGGCCGGGCACCAAAAATTTTCCATGGGCCACTGCCGCAGACCCAATCCAGGCCGCCAAAGACAAGGCCGATGCCGCCTTTGAGTTCTTGACCAAAATGGGGTTCGAATACTACTGCTTCCATGATCATGACCTGGTCGATGAGGCAGACACCTTGGCCGAATCTGAAAAACGTATTGAAAAAATTGTTGACTATTTAAAAGAAAAACAAGCCGCCTCTGGGGTGAAACTGTTGTGGGGCACCGCCAATTGTTTTTCGCATCCACGTTACATGAACGGGGCCGCCACCAATCCAGATTTCAATGTAGTGGCCCGGGCAGGTGCCCAGATAAAGATCGCCTTGGATGCCACCATGGCCTTAGGAGGCGAAAACTACGTTTTTTGGGGAGGTCGCGAGGGCTATATGTCACTGTTGAACACCGATATGAAATTGGAACAAGACAATATTGGCCGTTTTTTGAACATGGCCAAAGACTATGCCCGAAGCCAAGGCTTTAAAGGGAATTTCTTCATTGAGCCCAAACCCATGGAGCCGACCAAGCACCAATACGATTTTGATGCGGCCACCTCGATCAACACCATTCGCGCATATGGGCTCGAGAACGACTTTAAACTGAACATAGAGGTAAACCATGCCACCCTTGCCCAACATACCTTTCAGCACGAACTGCAAGTGGCCGCCAATGAGGGCATGCTCGGAAGTATCGATGCCAACCGTGGCGACTATCAAAACGGATGGGACACCGACCAGTTCCCCAACAACGTGCTCGAGACGGCTGAAGCTATGTTGGTGTTGCTCAACGCCGGCGGTTTGCAGGGCGGTGGGGTAAACTTCGACGCCAAGACCCGTCGCAACTCTACCGATTTGGAAGATATCTTCATTGCCCATATCGGGGGCGCCGACACCTTTGCCCGTGCCCTTTTGGTGGCCGATACCATACTGCAAAAATCCCCGTATAAAAGTATGCTTGCCGAACGCTATGCGTCGTTCAAGGCTGGCAAAGGTGCTGATTTTGTCGCCGGCAAACTATCGCTCTCAGACCTCTATAGCCACGCCCTCAAGAATGGGGAACCAAAACAAATAAGTGGCAAGCAAGAACTGTACGAGAACATTTTGAACCAGTACTTGTAAAAAATGTGGTTTGATCAAAAGACCACCCTGCCCTCAACAGCGGTTCTTGCCCATCACCATCTAGGTGTTGGCTCCTTCCTATTCCATGGAATTCCGGATTGTAGTGAAAAAACCTTGTAATAGATCAAACCCATCAAAACTTAAACGGTTTGTGATAGGCCAGTAGTGGTTTTACACCTATTTTTATCCAAAAAAAGATACGGTGGCCATATTAGGAAACATTATCAAAGGATTTATAGACATTAGGGGCGAACTGGCTCCGGAACCAAACCCTATTGAAGAACAACGGGCCGTCTTGGCCAATCTATTGCAGAAAGCAAAAAACACGGCCTTCGGCAAAGCCCACGGTTTTAAGCAACTTCTTTCCGCTGAAAATATTGAAAGGGCCTTTTCTGAAAATGTGCCCTACCACGATTACAACCAGATCAATGAAAAATGGTGGCAACGGCTGCACCAGGGTGAGGCAGATGTCTGTTGGCCAGGCAAACCTGATTACTATGCCCTGAGTTCGGGAACCACTGGAAAAACCAGCAAACGCATACCTGTTACGGACGATATGGTAAAAACGATTAGAAATGCAGGAGTAAAACAGGTTTTTGCCCTCAAAAGTTTTGATTTGACTCCTGATTTTTTTGAGAAAGAAATTATGATGTTGGGCAGTTCTACCAATCTCAACAAAAGAGGGGGCCATTTAGAAGGTGAAATAAGTGGCATCAGCGCCAGTAATATTCCCTTTTGGTTCCGGGGATATTACAAACCCGGTGAAGAAATCGCCAAAATCGATGATTGGGATGCCCGCGTGCAGAAAATTGCCGAAGAGGCACCCAATTGGGACATTGGGGCCCTAAGCGGCATACCTTCTTGGATAGAATTGATGTTGGAAAAGGTTATTGAGCACCACAAGCTCGATAACATTCATGACATTTGGCCCAACCTACAGGTCTATACCTCAGGTGGCGTGGCTTTTGACCCTTACGAGAAAAGTTTCAATGCTTTGATGGGCAAGCCTGTTACGGTCATAGACACTTATTTGGCCTCAGAGGGCTTTTTGGCCTTTCAGAACAGACCTGAAACGACCGCCATGAAGTTGATTACAGACAATGGCATCTATTTTGAGTTTGTGCCTTTTGAGCAGTCGTACATCAACCCAGATGGCTCTTTGGTGCAAAATGCACCTTCACTGTCACTTTCAGAAGTGGAGTTGGGGCAAGATTACGTGCTGGTCATTTCGACCGTATCAGGGGCATGGCGCTACATTATCGGTGATACCATAGAGTTTACCGACATTGAACGTGCCGAGATAAAGATTACTGGGCGCACCAAGTTTTTCCTCAACACCGTAGGCTCACAACTATCGGTGAACAAACTGAACGATGCGGTCAAGCATCTTGAGGCGGAATTCTCGATAAAAATTCCCGAATACACCCTATGTGCAAAGCGTTATGAAGATGGTTTCTACCATTCTTGGTATTTGGGCTCGCCCACCGATATCGATGGGCAAGAATTGGCCGAATCGCTTGACTCGTTTCTGAAAGATGCGAACAAAAACTACAAAGTGGCGAGAACCAAGGCCCTTGAAGGGGTTAAGGTAAAGGTGGTTGCACCGGCCGTTTTTTATGAATGGAGCGGTGCCAACAAAAAAAAGGGTGGGCAGGTCAAGATGGAAAGGGTCATGAGCGAAGAAAAATTCGCTGAGTGGGAGGCCTTTGTGAGTGATTTCAAGCAGTCGTCACTTTGACTCACCAGCCTCCAGCTCGTCGATCATGTGCATGATTTCTTCAGGTGAAGGGTAAAACTCGAGAATCCGGTTCTTATACGGTTCGGGCACGTCTGCATTCTCTAAAATAAACGCCTTGGTCTTCAAAATATAGGGGCCCATGCCCTTGGCCACCGCAATGGAATCTGCCCTGCGCTCAGCTCCTTTTATATAATTGGAAGACAACAGATAACGAATTCCAAAAAACAGCAGGTTCAACGCACTTCTATGTTGGTAATCTTTAATATGGCCAAGTTCATGGCCAAACCAGCCAATGAGCACATCTGATGGCAGGTCACGTGTTCGAATCTCTTTGTTGCCAATCCTTATTTTATCATTGATCAAGATCACATAGCCTCGTTGGTTTTTAGGTTTGAAAAGACGGCGGAACTTGGGTTGGGCCTGCATGGTCGATTTTTTGATGGTATCCTTGAACTTGAACTCAATCGGAAGCTTTTTCAGTTCAGGATAGTAAGACAAAGCTGTTTTGGCCTCTTTCTCAATAGCCTTCGGGATGCTCGGTTCTTCTAAAGGTGTTGTTGCCATAAATAGTACAGTTGATGCCAAAAGTAACATGACAAAGGCTCTCTTTCGTTCAAATATTCTTCTCCATTTCATAACAGCGGACTGAAAAATTTGGCCATTCCCTCCAAGAACTTTTTCCATTTTGGCCTGGAGGCAAAGCTTTCATATACCAATTTGTTCTCTATGTTACAGTATTTGTCAAAACCCTGGGCCAGCTCTGTTGCAATATTTTTGTCATAGATCAGGGCATTTGTCTCGTAGTTATGTTCAAAACTTCGATGGTCAAAGTTGCCCGACCCAATAGAGGCCATTTCGTTATCGACGATGATTACCTTGCTGTGCGAAAAATCTGAGCGCAGATAAATATCAATCCCTATTTTCAGAAGCTCCTCAAATTGGGCGAACATACTGTATTTTGCCATGAGGGAATCTGACTTCCTCGGTACGATCAGCTTTACCTTGACACCGCTCAAAGCGGCCATCTTAAGACATTCTAAAAAGGCGACCCCAGGTATAAAGTAGGGGTTGGCAATCACTACAGAGTGTTCTGCCACATTTACCATGGCCATGTATTGTTGCATAATGGCCGGTTGTTCAGAATCAGGGCCACCAGAGACGATTTGGACGATGCTGTCTCCCTTGGGCTCGATTTTTGGCAGATAGCGCTCATCCAACAGTCCGCCTTCTGAACTTGCAAAGTAATAGTCTTTAATAAAGATCCTGTGCAAACTGTTCACCACTGGCCCTTTGAGCATTACATGAAGATCGTCCCATTTACCTAAAGGAACTTCTGGGTCAATATACTTGTCGGAAACATTTACACCTCCGGTAAAGCCGACCTCTCCATCAATGACAATAATTTTTCTATGGTTACGGTAGTTAAGCGTATACAATAGGTTGCCAAAACGAAGGGGCAGTATGGGGTAGATTTTTACGCCGATATCCTTGAGCCGCTTTTTGGGTTTGCCACGCATGCCATAGCTGCCGAACGAGTCATAAATGACCCTTATTTCAACGCCCTGTTCAACCTTTTTCTGCAACAGGTCGAGCAAACGGTCAAAAAGCGCTCCTTGCTCCAAAATATAGTATTGAAGATGAATAAACTTCTTTGCTTTCTTCAACTCTTCGAACACCACTTCAAAGGTCTTTTCACCATCTTTCAAGAGTGTGACCTCGTTGCCTTCGTAGGGGTTTAAAAAGGTGTTGTTCTTTATCAGGCACGAAAGCTTTCGACTTTTTTCAGAAGAAAAGAGTTGTTCCACATCACCTATATCATCTTTATAAGCGGTTTGGTCAAAAAGCTTTCTCTTCAGTGTTTGCCGTAGGGCAAAGAACTTGAACTTGCGGCGATTGACCCCAAAGAAATAGTATAAAATAGGGCCTGCGAGGGGCAAGGCCAGAACAGCCAGTACCCATGCCAGCGATTTGGTGGGCCGTGACCCGTAAAAAATGATGCTGGCAAGGGCCCAGAGGGTTACAAGTAGGTACAGAATAAACCAAAAATTGCTCATGGCATGTCAGATTGCCTTAATATAATGGTATCAGGGCCCTTTTACAAGCCCTGCATCAAATGAACCAATAATAAAATTGAACCCGTCAAACTTTGTGCAGAAGTGCCCCTATTTTGTCCAAAAAAAAAGTAACAATGCACGATATGGGGGCCATCTCAACCGATAAAAGGGAAATCAAGTTTTATTATAGTTCTAAGTCTTCAATTGGCAAACAAGCTTTGGGCTATATCGAATCGTCTGAAAAAGAGGTGTTGGCCATAGATGTGGCCAAGACAAACGTAACCGGCACCCAATGGGCCGAGCTTGCCGAAAAGCTCAATTTGGCCGTGGAGGACCTTTTTGACAGGGACCATCCTGATTTTGTGAACGAATATGGCAAAGACCCTAATTTAAAGGATGACGAAGACTGGTTAAAGGTCTTGGACAAAATGCCCCACCTACTCCGGTTTCCAATTTTGGTCAACGGCCATTCATATGAGCAGATCAAAACCCCTTCTGAAGCAAAACAATTTCTTGAACCCGATAGTCGCCAGGTACCCAAAAAATAAAATCAATATCGAATGCCCAGTTTAAGTAGATATACAAAAAAGGCCATCTTGGGAGGTATTATCTCGTTGGTAGTGATAGCTGTCGGGGTTTTCATATTGGGCCGATCGAGCGGTTATGAGGCCAAAATACTCATTCAAAAGTCGCTGAAGGGCTAAATACCCTTTGCAACACCATCGTACTGGCCTCGGCCACCATACTCGCCCTACTGCTGACCTTGTTAAGCCTCAGCTCCGGGTCAAAATCGAAACTAAAGGAAGACCACTACAGGCACATTATGCAGATTGCCAAATTAGACACCTATGTTTTTGTAGCTTCCCTAATCTGTTTTCTGCTTTTTAACCTCCCGGTGACCGAGTCAGAAAACGTACCTGAAAATTGGTTTTCTACCATTTATTATTTCTCATTGATTGCATCAAGTGTATTGAGTGCCGCCCTGATCGTGGTGGTGTTAATGCTCTACAACACGGTGGCAAATATTATCAAGATCGTTGGTTTGAACCTAAAAGACCATCCTTTAGCAAAATCTGAGGAAGATTGATGGTCATAGACGGCCAAACACAGGAATAAGTAGGAATAGCCAATCGGTCAAACCCTTTTTCATAACCATACACACGATACAGACCGATCAAAACCATTACGAGCATGGCCAATAGGCATACGAATAACAAGGCCCCGAAATAAAGGGCCTTTTTTATCGAATTCGTATTCCTTTTTTGTCTTTTCATCACGGCATAAAAAAAGCCCCATTAAAGGGCTTTTTCAACTAACTAAGCGTTAAATATCAATGGTCGTCGGTTGCATCTTCAACTTCTTCTTCAACGTCATCGGCAGCATCTTCGACCTCATCGCCTACTTCTTCGGCAGCATCTTCTACCTCTTCAATGGCATCTTCTGCTTTATCTTCTTTGGTTTCTCTGCAATTGGTAAGGGACAAGGCCGCAAAGAAGAAGACGGTCAACAATAAAAGTGATTTTTTTAACTCTTTCATTTCAGTTGGTTTTTAGTGTTTATAATATTTTCTTTTTCCCTGTGAACAAAGAGATAATAAACAGTACAATAAAAATAAAGAATAGAATTTTTGCGATACTTGCGGCACCTGCTGCAATTCCTCCAAATCCGAAAATTGCGGCGATGATGGCAAGTACTATAAAGGTAATTGTCCAGCGTAACATATATTTAGTTTTTTAGTGGTTCAACAACCTGATTAGCTCTTAATCAGTACATCACAAATATCTTCAAAGATTTAAGACTTCTTTTGCGCAATCGCGATTTTCATTGACTTATTCAAAAAATTCTTATGAAAAATTTCCCCTCCGGCAATAATTAATTTACCTTTAACATTCGTCTTTTGAGCATAGACAAAATGATGCATATTAACATACCTGCCCTTACCGCAAAAGACTTTGTTGAGATCATTTCAAGGGAGTTGCAGCAGGAAATGGAGGTTGACAACCGTGAGTTTTGCTTCAGCCTTTCTGATTTTCATGGTCATGGATATATCAAAGCGTTTGATTTTGATTATGGTCTTTCGGTTTATGAGTTCGACTGCACTTTTGAGCAGTCGCTGGCCATAACCTTGGCAAAAGAGGTAGTTCAGCCATTGCTCATACTTTTTAACAGAGAAGAGCCCATTGCCCATACTTTTCGTGATTCAGAATATAATGAAGTGAACAGACTCGAGAGCCTAATGGTTTGTGCGGGCACTGATTTTACCAATACCTTCCGGTTTGAACCGGGCAAATCGGTCTGTTTTCTTATGATGGCCATCAACAGAAAGGAGTTTGAAGAAAAAATCGATGCTTTTTTGAAGGAGATGGACAATAGCCTCGAGACCATTTTCAAAGACGTTAACGGTATAACACAACTCTACCAAAAAGGGCACTATAGTCTTGACATTGCAAAGTTCATCGAAGAGTTTACCACTACCGAACTATCGGGCTTCATGCGCCATGTCTTTTTAGAGGGCAAGGCATACGAAATCTTGATCCACTTTTTACGGCAGTACCGTGAAGATGCCCAAGACCCGACAAACCGTAAGATACTGAGGCAGAGCACCGTTGAAAAAATAGAAAGAGCCTCCGAAATCATTGAAAGCGAACTCGATTCTTTGGGCAGTATCATGTCTCTGGCCAAAAAGGTCGGACTGAACCAAAATACCTTGCAAGAGGGTTTCAAAAAACTGTACAACAAATCGGTAAACCAATATATAAAGGATGTTAGGCTTGAAAAGGCCCAAGATCTCATGGAAAGTACCGATCTCAACATTACCGAAATTACATACCGGCTGGGCATCAATTCAAGAAGTTATTTCTCCAAACTTTTCAAAGAGCGTTTTGGAGTAACCCCAAAAGACTATATGAACAAAAGAAGAAAACCTGATAATTCAAATTTATCTGCCTGATTTTCACATAATTTCTTAATATTTTAACCTTTTTGGGTATTGATTAACGATTTAACCCCACTAACGACGCAATTTTGTTATTAATTATTTCAAAATTGTTAAACGTTCTTTCTTGTTAAAATTTTCTTTGTGACACGAAATTATCTTAAATGTGTCATGCAAGAAATTATTGTAGAAAACCAAGCTGTTGATGACTTGCTGAACCAACTTAACCAATACATTCATGGTGAAATTAAGCAACAGTGGGGCGAGACCCTTCTCACATTTGACAATGATATGGGTACGGGAACCATCAGAAGTATCGTTTTTGACTGGGGTATCTCTCTTATTGACTACGACATACATTTTCTCAAACCTATAAAAATCGTCTTTCGCCTTAAGGAAGTGGCCCCTGTTGAGTTCATTTTCGTGTCTGAGGGTAGTCTTAAATACCGTCATAACGGCCATAAAGACATTTTGCCTTTTGAGAGGTACCAGAACATAATTATCTCACCACTCAAAAATTCAAAAAAAACGTTCTTCTTTCCTGAAAATGTAAGGGTACGTGCCAATTTTATACAAATCATAAAAGAGAAATATTCAAAAAAGCGTCACAATAACATCAAATATTTGAACGAGGTGCTACTTTCGGTATTTGAGGAAAAAGCCGCCAGTCTTCCTTTTGAGCATCTCGGAAACTTTAATCTAAAGATTGCTGACCAAGTAAAGGAGATACAGGGCAATAAAGATGAAGGCATGGTACGCACCCTTAACCTTGAAGGCCGATTGAACATTATTCTTGCCATGCAGCTACTTGAGCACCATAAATTTGAAAATGAAGAGATTTTGCCCGAATCGTTGTCGAGAAGCGATATAAAAAAAATACACCAGCTCTCGGAATATATTGTCGATAATATTTCTGAGCCGCTTACCATTAGAATTTTATCGCACAAATCCTCTTTGAGCCCCAAAAAGCTCCAACTAGGTTTTAGAATGTTGTACTCGAATTCGGTCAATGAATACATAAAGCGCATGAAACTTGAAATTTCGAGAGACTATCTCGAAAAGACCGATCTATCGATTTCTGAGATTGTATACAAGGTTGGCATCAAGAGCAGAAGTTATTTTTCAAAAATTTTCTCTGATCATTATGGTATCTTGCCAACCGAGTATAGGGCCAAGCTCAAGAAAAAGGTATAACACTCATTCTTCATCTTCACGATCCAGCAGATTTTCATAGTAAGCGGGCTGTAGAATGGAATCATAGACAATATTGTTCTTGAAGAATTCTTTTGCTATGGGGTTGGCCCGAAAATCCATGCTGGGCGGATTGTCGATTATTTTTTCTATCAACCCCACATGCGTCTTGCCCGATAACCATTCATCAGACACACTGTCTGGTATTGCCAGGGGCATCTGGTCGTCAACGTTATGAAATTTTGAAACCACGGGTCTTGCCTTTACCGTCAACGGAGAACAGCTCAAAAAGCCATCTTCGAGTTTATTGTAGATTCCACCCAATAAAAATGGTTTCCCCGATTTTAATGCCACATAATAGGGGTAGATTACGCCGTTTTGCACATAATAGGTGAAAAAGCCGTTAACGATGATTAAACATCTCCCCTCTTCAAGGGATTCCAGCATCCATTTAGAACTATATAACATCTCTTTTGAAATGTTCAGTGTGTTGGTCGCGTTCTGGAATGTGCTCCATTCTTCCTTATATCCATCTGGCATCAGCCCCCAAATGGCAATGTTTATCAGATGGCTTTCCTCGTTGGTTATAATCGACAGATTGTCTTCACCTAGACCGTTAATAACAAGTCTGGGGGTATAGAGTGCAGGATATTTGAATTTTTTTTCAAACTCCCCTTCCAATTCATGCAGTTTTGCCGTATTCGATAGCTTATAAAACATCCTCTTCCAATTCAATAACACAAAAACTCGATGCAATTAACCAAAATAATGCGCATTCCATTAACTCAAAAGAATTTATTTGTAACCACTTTAGAATAAGCCATTTGATAATGCTCTTTTATATAAGAACCAAGTATCGATACTGTTAAGCAAATATTCGATTTTGTTGATCGTGCCAAAATTAACCCAATACTTTTGTAAAAATCCCCAAACTAAATTGAGGTTGTCATGGAAAGTAGGATGGAACGGTCTTTAAAAGAAATGGAAAAGCTATCAAAACTATTTGGCAGTGATATTTTTGATGATCAGGGCATAACAACCTTACGAATTTCAAAACAATCAGGTATCGGCCAAATAAGGTGCATAAACTTTGACAAGGGTTTGTTTGCAATGGAGTTTGAACTGCGGCCAAACATGGACTTGGCAGTTCCGCTGTGCATATCTGATTCAGACACCTTAAAGTTCATTTATTGTTTGGAGGGCGACTGTTATTACAGGTCACACCCAGCCGATAACCTAGTGTTTTTGAACACGTTCCAAAATGCCATAGTTCGTGCCAAAGAGAATTGTCACAGCGAGCTCTTGATAAAAAAGGGAGAACAGGTTAAGCTTCAAATAATACAGATAAATGCCGACGTCTATTTTCAAGGAAATGACCAAAACCCTAACTCTGTTTCGGGAAGACTTGCTACATTTTTTAAGGAGTTCAAAAAAAGAAGCTCCTTGGTCCATTTAGGAAAGCTGAACCTGGAAATTGCCGATTTTATAAAAAATATGCGTCGGGCCAGGTATACCGATTCGCTCTCAGAACTTTTGTATTTTGAAGGTATTTGTATCTTGATATTGGCAAGCCACATAGGCCAGTATAAGGCTGAGACCTATGGATTGGTCAATTCGACCAGTCTCCTGACCCGAGAGTTGAAGGTCATTATCGAATTGGCCGATTCCATTACCCAAAAGCCCGATCGCCATTATTCGCTTGATAGCCTCTGCAGTGAATCAGGGCTTTCAGCTGCAAAACTACAAGAAGGGTTCAAGTTTTTATACCACCGTACCGTTTCTGACTACATTCGAAACACCCGACTAGAACGCGCTGAACGGTTGCTCAGAGAAACCGATATGAACATATCCGAAGTTGTCTATTCGGTAGGATTGACCAGCAGAAGTTATTTCTGCAAGATATTTAAGGAGAAATACAAATGCAACCCAAAAAAATATAAGAACAGCACCAATATGGGCCTAGTTGAATTTATTCATTAAAAATCTGGGCGCGCCCCCACGGCGCGCCCAGCTAATGTTTGGGGCAAACAAGATGTTAGTCTTTGATATCTTCAAGCGTTTTGATCGTGTCTAATGTTCTTGCAATTATATTGCGCTGCTCTAACAATAAGTTCTTGGTACTCGTTGGCAAACTGGTATCTTCCAGAACCTTGTTGTATTCTTCCAACGAGGCCTTTTCGCCCCTGATTGCCTCTTCGAGCATGGCCTCATCGTTATCAGCCGAGAAGAACGCCTTGGTATCCATCCACGCCCTGTGCGCCTTACTGGCCAGACTGTCTCCTTTTTCAACCTCTTGCCCGAAGGCCTTGATCTCGCTTTTTAGGGCGTGGCCAAAGTTATATCTTTCATTGGCCTTGCGCTCAAAGTAATTTTTTAGCCTGCTGTCTTTGGCATTTTCAGCGGCCTTTTTGAATCCTTTTTCGGCATCAAAGTTTTTTTCAAGGAGCTCATTCAATTTTTCTCCTACTTTTTCAGTATACGTTTCCATAGAGTTATTTTTTTAGGTTCATAGAATTATTTATAAAATCGAGATATTCTTCGTGGTTTTCAAAGACTTTTTTGCGGTGATTCTTTTTCACTGACACAATTCGTTTAATCGGAATATCGATAAAACCCGATTCATGAATTTGGTCATCATCATACAACAACTCCAGTTGGTAATGTGGCTCGACAAGTTCGCTTCCTTTAGGCGTGAACAGAATCATTAAAATCACCCCCAAGGCAAGACCAATTGCAATTCCAACAATTAATGGCACTAAGAACATAGCTTGTTTGTCTATCTCAAAACTACCTATTGTTTGCCATCTGAATTGACGTAAAAAAAATAAGAATTGACGCAATATGAACTGATACCAGAGGGGATCAGAAAAAATTTTGATTGCGCAAAAAAAATCGTGCAATCCAGCACCACAGTCCACTATATTCTTACGAAATTTCCAAGGCAATTAAGTTGGTTTTCCAAATCGGAAAGGTGCCCACAATTAGCTTTCGTCAACTGTTTGTGGGCCTTTCCTTTTGGGCATGTTTCAGGTAAAACCATCAGATCCGAAAAAGAGGGGGCAACATCAGTTTTTATTTCCCAATAAGCCCTGAGACAAGTTTTTCGGGCATATCAAGTGTTCGAATCGGAAAGGGAATCTCGATTCCATTCTCATCGAATGCCGCTTTGATCAATATCATGGCCTCTGTCTTCGCTTTTGCGACCTCAAGTGCAGAGGTGGAATCAATCCAAAAACGGGTTTCAAAGTTGATTGAACTGTCGCCAAATTCACGGTACAGGAACAAGACATCCTCTTTGTTTTCAACCACATCGAAATTATCTGCTATGGTTTTTTTGACCAGATCGCGCACGGTGTTCAAATCAGAATCGTATGCCACGCCACACTCCAGTATTACCCTAGATTGCGCTGTGGTAGAATAGTTCTTTATGGGGTTTTCAACCACCATTTTGTTGGGTATGTAGACCAAATTGTTGTCAACCTGTTTTATGGTCACTGCCCTTAGATCAATATCGACCACTTCTCCTTCGTAGTCATTGGTCTCTATCCAATCTCCAAACTTGATGTATTTTACGTATGACAGCACGATACCCGAATAGGTGTTCGCCAAAGCACCCTGTAAGGCAAGGCCGACCGCCAGGCCTGCAACGCCGGCACCGGCCAACACTGTGTTCAATGTTTTATCCAGATTTAGTATGCCGAGAATCAAAAACAGCCCCAACAGTACCACAGAAATGGCAACAATCTTGGCAATAACACGTTTCATACTTTTCTGTAACCTGCTTTTGTCCAATATCTTCAAGGCAATTTTTTTAATGTACCTTGAAAGCAATAGACTCATTGCAAACACCACAATGGCCAGAATTATATTGGGCAGGTTCACTATAAAAGAGTCGAACCAGCCATCGAGTTTGTTCCACATTTCTTGAAATGCGTTGTTAAATTTTGTTTTCATTCTTTTGTTTTAATTTAAGTTTATCTTGTTGGTTGTTCGTTTTTTGGTGTGAACATCGAATCTTTCAGTGGTTTGCGAAGGTAGGTCTCACATGTGTCTGCCCGTTTAATATTACAAAAAACTTTCAGGTTGTTAAGAACGCCAAAGTGACAATAATTTCTTTTTTGATATCAAAAAACTTTATCACTGCCAAAATGATCGGCCAGTACTTTGGGAATGGACAACGTCAATATCTGACCTTCAGTAAGGGAAGTATCGGAAATCTTTTGACCCTAGCGGTATTTTTTCATATATCCCTCATATTCTGAGGCAAGTACTTTTTTCAAATCTTTGGTAAGTACCTTACCGGCCACTTGAAACACCTCATGCTCCTCCTCATCTAAATGGTGCTCTACTTGCTCTTGTAGTTTTTTGGCTGTGACCAGCCAGCCCGGCGAGCTGAAATCGGTCGTTTCAAGCTCCTCTATAAGTTTGTCGATCTCATGGTGTTCCGCAATGCTATGCCTGGCCTTTTCTTGGGTCATCTCATGGTCGATAAGGGGTTTGTAAAAATGCCGCTCTTCGGCATCGGCATGCACCTTCAGTTCTGTTTTGAGTTCTTCAAAAAGTTTGGCGCGCTCTTTGGTATCGCCATGGGTATCGGTCAGCTTCTCGAGCAAGGATCGTTGCCTGTCATGGTCTTTTCGCAATGATTCAAATATGTTCACGATCTTTTGTTTTTTGATATAATGGCCCCCACAGGCTTAGAACCTATGGTGGGCCATTGGGGGTAACCAACCAAATTAACGGGAATATATTACCGTGAAATCGTCAATTTTCTTTTTCAAGTCGTTCACGTCGGCTACATAATCATATTGTGAGTTGAAAACCCTGTCAGGTCGTTCTCCGATGATGTAGTGCCTCACGTTCAGGTCTGGGGCGTTGATGGTCACATGGTCTGAAACCCTCATTTTTTGGTCTCCCAGTTGTTTTTCACCTTTTTTCAAGGCTGAGATGACATACAGGTTGCCCTCGCTTGCCCAGATTTCCTTGATTTCAATATCGTGCTCTACATCTGATACCTCGGCCTCTACGGCAATGGTTCGCTCACTTTTATCGCCATACTTATCATTGGGCATGTCAATATCCAGATAAGGTATTTCTACCTCTTCTTCCTCCATGACCACTACCAATTTTGGCACCTCAACGGTCTTGGTGGTGGTTCCTACATCAACATCGGCCCAATTGATTTCGTACTCGGGCAATTCTCCGGCACCGGCCGTTACATCCACATCCAGCTCAGGCAGCTCGCCTTCTTTCTTTTTGTTCACTTCACATGAAACGATCAATAATCCGATTAGGGGTACTAAAAATATCTTTTTCATTGTCATTATTTAATTTTAGTGTTCAGGTTAAAACTAGGTATCACAAATGACAATCGCGTGCTGTAAAGCAAACATCATTGACGTATTCAATGCAAGTGGCAGTGACTGCGCCAATAAAAAACATTTCACTATCGATAGAGCACATTTTTTCTGCCGGTCAGGACTTAAAATTGGTTATTTTTACAAAAAAAGATGTCTTCAAAACAAGGCACGTTGTTATGCTTGCCCGATATAAGCGGGTTTACCGAATTTATGGCCGATGTTGACCATGATTTGGCTTCGAAGGTCATTCCCTCTCTATTGAACGAAATCATATATGCCAATACCATTGGGTTGAAGGTATCTGAAATAGAGGGCGACGCCGTTTTTTTCTATAAAAAAGGGCCGATGCCGTCATTTGATGTCCTGGTAGATCAGTGTCTGCACTTTTACCAAGATTTTTATGCACAGCTCAATGTGCTCAAGAATGAATACCAAGAGCATGAAAAGGCAGATGCAATTCCTGAAATACTTGGGTTAAAAATTATTCTGCACTATGGGCGGAATATCGGCATGACCCAAATTGGTAATAGAATAAAATTACTGGGTGAAGACGTCATTATTGCACACAAATTGCTAAAGAACAACATTAAGGAGAAAGAATACCTACTGCTTACTGATTCGCTGTTGGATAATTACAATGAAGATGAATTAAAGAAGCATGTGGTTTGGGAAAATTTCAAAAAAGACGAAGAAAATTTTGAACACTTGAACGAGATAGGCTATCGATATTTACCAAATCCTTCACATTCAATGATTTAATTGATATATCAATAAGAACTATGGAGATATTGATATCCGCAGAAAATTCGGCCGGCATGGTGGCCCAAATCAACGAACACATTGGGGGCGAAATAACCGAAAGATGGGGAGAACATGTACTTACCGTTGACAACGAGGTAGGGCGTGGCACCATACGCTTTATAGGTTTTGATTGGGGCGTAAACTTGATTGAATATGACATTCTTTTCAACCAAGATATCACCATGATAATGGACACCTCGGAGTATAATCCCATTCAATTTATATATTGTTTGGAAGGATATTTTGAGCACCGTTCTGAATCAGATATTGATAAAAGAAAAGCAGAGCGGTTTCAATCGGTTATCATAACCAATACAGATGGGGGCTATGTTTATCGATACTTTCCAAGGGATACCAAGCTTGAGATAAACAACATCCAGATTGTACGAAAGCTGTTTCTAAAGAAAAGGCTGAACATAGCCACAATGATGAATCAAAAGCTCTATCGGGTTTTTGTCGATACGGACCATCAACGTGCATTTTCTTATTTCGGATCGTACAACCTCAAGCTTGCCGACAAAATAGCGGCCCTAAGGAAGGTAAAGGAGAAAGGCATGGTCAGAATCTTGATGATAGAGGGCCTTGTGTATCAAATTTTATCTATGCACCTGATGCAACACGATAAGGAGACCAAGGCCAAGAAAGTGGATACTTCATTGCTGAAACGTGAGCTCGCCATCATTAGAAAACTTGCCCGAAAAATTGCCAAAGATGTCGCCAAACCCTATTCGCTGGAATCTTTGTCGTTGGAAACGGGGCTTACCCAGGCCAAATTACAGGAAGGTTTCAAGCTCCTGTATTCCAAAACCGTTACCGAGTACATAAGAAACGTACGGCTTGAGGCAGCCCGCGATTACATGGTAACCACAGACATGAACATCTCTGAAATCGTTTACACCATTGGTTTCAGCAGTCGAAGCTATTTCTCCAAGATTTTCAGGGAAAAATTCGGCATAAGCCCCAGTGCGTTTATGAAACAACAGGTAAAGACCCTGAAAGATCTGGGCATTGAAAAAGAAAGGACTATTTGAACAACCTGCGAATCAGGTAAAAGGTGCCATATTTTTTAAGGGCCGTTGTGGCATATGACAGAATTTTGAAGGGCCTCAGTTGTTCTTCGACCTCCAACTTAGAACCTTCAAGTTCGGCCAGTGCGATATCTTTTTGAAGCCTTGCCGCTTTTAGTGCCAATTGCACCTCTTCCATGGTCTTATACTGTCTTTTAATCATCGCTAAAAAAGTTTTTGGAAAATTTTCGCACTACTAGGTTCTCTATAAATTTTCGTTTCCAATACAGTACCATCGTTACCAAGAACATGAAAAGTCCGACGAGGCAATACCCCAGTGCCAAACTGTTCAAAACCGCACCTAGATAGATGGAAAGGGCGACCATCAGAAAAATGAGGCCTATGCCCAGTAGCCCACCTATCACCACAATCTTCAAGAAGGTTGATAACAGGTACGAAACTTGGGCAAAAGCCTTCAGCTGATAGTATTCAAAGGTACGTGCTACCAGTTCTTTTGACCGGTCGACCATTTTTGATGTCGTGTCAAATATCGTTGACATTCGCTTATTACGATTTTTGAAGTTTCCTGTTTCGGGCCTTCAAATCTTTCAGCTTGTTCTCAAGGGCCACGATCATATCTTCGGTCTTGTAGCTGGCATCTGAAACAAGGGCATCCACCTTATCTTCCAATTTGGCCTTGTTAGAGGTCACCGAGTCTACCAACTGGTCTTTCAGGCTCGCAGCCGTTTGGGTTACATTGTCGGCCATGGTATTGGTTTGTTCGACCAATTTTTTTCTGGTGTTCGAGCCTTTGTCAGGGGCGAACAGAATACCCAAGGTGGCACCTATGGCAGTTCCTGCCAATATTCCTAAAATTGTCTTGCTGCTGTTATCACTCATCTCTATATATTTTTTTGGGTTAAACTTCTTTTGTTCAAATATCCGTAGAACAAATGGATCGGTTTGATGCAAATCATGGAATGATTGACTTAAATGCACTGAATGCAAATGAGTTAATGATCAAACTGAAAAAAGCATCCCCATTAGGCAATCTTGCTTACATTTCACTTCGATACAATCCTTAAAATAGAATGATATGAAGCAAGGAGAAGAGAAAACAAAATTTGTAAAAGAACCTTCAGAGCCAACAAGAAAATACATCTTTCAAGAGAACACCATTACCAAAGCGGCATTTTTCTTTGTGGTGGGCGTGCTTACATTCTTGATCTTGTCAGTGGCCTTTACCGGATTCATCTTTTGATGGCCACACTTCACTTTACCAAACTTTCCTTTTTCAAGTGTAACCATATAGTTAAAATGTATGATGATGTTTAAGCCAAATGTCTATAAAATAGTTGCCGTGTTACTAATCTTGTCTTCGGTTTCTTGTGCCACTTTTCAACCGCAGACAAGCGAGACGGCTACAATGGTGGCCCCAGAAAAAACTCCAAAACACACCTTCTATATAGCTGGTGGCATGGGCAACGGCAACTTTTTGAATGACAGCCCCGTCTACAGAACCCTACAGAAAGAACTATCTGAGGCAGGGGAAAACGCAACATTACTGTTTGCCGGTGATAATGTCTCTGCCGAAGAGGATAACTGGTCAAATGACAAGATACTGCTCGATAAACAGATTGCATTGGCCGAGAACTTTAAGGGCAAGTTGGTTTTTATTCCCGGAAACAACGAATGGAAAAGCTACAATACCAAAAAAGTAGAAAAGATTGAGGATTACATCAAAGAAGTTGAACAAGAGAACATACATTTCTTTCCAGAAAACGCATGTCCGATTGAGCGCAAAGAAATCAATGATGACCTGCTGTTGGTTCTCGTTGATTCAAAATGGTTCGTCTCCAATTGGTCACGGGTCGAGAACATCAATAAAAAATGTACCGATATTGTTACCCGTCGGCGTTTTATGGAAGAACTGAAAGATGCCATCGACGATAATCTCGACAAAAATATTGTGATCGCCATGCACCATCCGGTGCTGAGCAATGGGCCATATGCCGGCCACAAGAGTTTTAAAGACCACATGACCCCTTTTCCTGTGGCGGGCACATTGGTAAACGGCCTTATGGATTTGGGCGCCTTTGATCCAGACCATCTGAATTCACGCCGCTATAATTTTCTTCGCATCATCGTTGCGGCCCTGGCCCAACAATCTGACCGTATTACAATTGTTTCGGGCCATGAAGAGAACCTACAATATTTGACCGCCAAAAACATACAGCAGATCATTAGCGGTTCGTTGGGCACCAAAACAGCCACCAACCTTTCAGAAGACCAATTGGTGGCCATTGGGGGCGAACTGCCCTTTGAAGGGGTGTTTACCCATGGTGCCAAGGGTTTTGCGAAACTCGAATACTTTGATGACGGCAGTGCCACGGTAACTTTTTTCAGCGAAGAGAACCCTGAACAGGGCAGTACCTTTTCTGTTCTTCCCGAACTTGAGAAAAAAACGATTGATATCTCTTTTGGTCAAATATCAAACAAGACCAAGACCGCACGGATATTGGATGACGCCGATGCCTACAACAAATCAGGTTTTCAGCGATTTTTATGGGGCAATCGTTATCGCAAATATTATGGCAAAGAAGTCAGTGCCCCGGTAGCATATCTCGATACCTTGTACGGGGGGCTGAAAGTAACAAAAGTAGGTGGTGGCCATCAGTCGTTCTCTCTTCGGCTTGAAGATCAAAAAGGCAAGGAATATGCCATGAGGTCCCTGAAAAAAAGCGCTCTCAAATTTCTAAAATTTAAAGTGCCCGGTATTGCTTTCAATGCTGAAGATTATATAGATACATGGCCAGAAGAGTTGATTTCAGATTTTTTTACCACCGCCCACCCATATATGCAATTGGTTGTCGATCCTTTAGCAAAGGCTGTTGACATTAACCACTCTGACACCCGTTTGTTCTACGTGCCCAAACAGAAAAATCTTGGGCAGTACAACGATGAATTCGGAGATGAGCTCTATTTCATCGAAAGAAGACCCTCTGAAGAGCAACAGAATTATAAGGGATACAGGCGCACCATTGACGAAAATGGCAAGGTTACCGATATTGAAAGTACCACCGACATGCTCGAAAAAATCAAGGACGATGAAAAGTATACGGTAGACCAAGAAAACTACATACGGGCCCGAATATTTGACATGCTCATAGGTGATTGGGACCGGCACCAAGACCAATGGCGTTGGGTAGAGTATGAAGACAACGAAGGAAACAAAGAATTCATGCCGATTCCACGAGACAGGGACAATGTTTTTCCAAAATTTGATGGTTTTGCGCTAAAACTGCTCAAGCTGTTCATGCCCAACACACGCCAATGGCATACTTATGATGATGACATAGAAAGCCTCAAATGGTTCAACCTAGCGGGTACTGGGCTCGACAGAACCTTGCTGACCGACATAGAAATCGAAGATTGGATAAAGCAAGCAGAAATCATTCAAAAGAAGTTGACCCCGTCCATTGTTTCAAAAGCTTTCGAAAGGTTGCCCAACGAGGTGCAAGACAGCACCGCCGCCCATATTCGAACAACCCTGCTGAAGCGCTTAAAACGGTTGCCAGAAATGGCCAGGCATTATGGTGAATACCTGAACAAGACCGTAACCATTCGGGCTACTGAAAAAGATGACAAGATCGAAATCAAAAGATTGCCCGATATTAAGACTGAGGTGGTGATAAAACGCCTGTTGTCAGACGAACCGAACAAAGAGATTTACCGCCGGACCTTTGATTTTGAGACCACAGAAGAGCTTTTGGTCTATGGCCTGGGCGACGACGATGTATTTGAGGTTACCGGCCAAGGTGATAACAAAATACAATTGAAATTGCTGGGCGGTTATGGGGATGATGTGTATTCAATAGAAAACAAAAAGGGGGTAAAAATCTACGATTGGAAACATGAAAAGACTGATTTCCCTGTAAAAAAACCAGCGGCCACCCTCACCGACAGATATAAAACCAACACGTACCATTGGCGTTATTTTGAACCCAACAGCAACATTTTGGCCCCTGCCCTTGGGTTCAGGACCGATGATGGTATTTTTGTAGGATTAAAGGATACCTATACCAAAAACGGCCTTCACGGAAATCCTTTTAAGCAAAGACACTCGCTCAGTGCCAAATACCTTTTTGGGTTCAAGGCGCTAGAACTGGACTATGCCGGTGCATTCGGAAATATTTTTCCGGGCTGGAACTTTGAAATAGGCACCTATTATACCAGTAATAGATACGCCAAAAACTTCTTCGGTTTTGGCAATGAAAGCCAGAACAACGAAGATGCCCTAGACATCGATTTTTACCGGGCACGTGTAGAACAGTTCAAAGCCAGTGCCGGGCTCGCCTACCATACGTTAAAGGCCCGGTTGGTGTATGAATCCTTCAAGGTTGAAAATATGCCCGATAGGCTTTTTAACCCCCAAAACCTCGACGCTGCACTGTTCACCACCCAACGATATATCGGTGGCGAGTTTTCTGCCTATTATCATCGTGACAATGCAGGTGATTTTCCGACCAAGGCAATCTATATTGGTGTGACCGCGGGGTATAAATCCAATATTGAGTTGAGCAACAACAAGTTTGGATACGCTTCCCTTAAATTGGGTGTTGACCACAAACTGATAGCATCTGGTGATCTGGTGTTTTCGACCACGGCCGAGTACAAGTCCAATATTGGCAACAACCAATATTTCTTTTACCATGCCCCCTCATTGGGCGGTGACAATGGTCTTAGAGGTTATAGGGATGAACGTTTTGCGGGAGACTCCTATTTTTACCAAAGCACCGACCTCAAGCTAAGGCTCAAAAGATATATCACTGCTGTTTCACCCGTAACCGTTGGTATTTATGGGGGTTTTGACTACGGAAGGGTATGGTTGGATGATGAAAGTTCCGATGTCTGGCACACCTCCCAAGGAGGCGGGATCTGGATCAGCAGTTTGAAGGCACTGACATTCAAGGCGGGATATTTTAACTCAAAGGAAAATAATATGGTCCAGGTTGGTTTTGGCCTATCCTTCTGAGTGAAAAAGACAAACCTTGATAAGGTAGGCTCTCTAAGTACAATCTTAAAAAATAAGTCATTATGGCAACCATCATAGACAAAGTTTCAGAATATATAGAAAAACTATACGCTGACAACGGCAACGAAAAGTTGCTCTTCCACAACCTAAGCTATAAGCATACCACCGTCGAAAGGGCCAAAGAACTGCTCGAGGAAACAGATTTGGACAAAAAAGAAAAGGAAGCCGTATTGTTGGCCGCATGGTTTTTGGACACGGGCTGCCTAATCTCATATCAAAATGCTTTTGAAGAAAGTAAAAAGTTGGCCCGTTCTTTTTTGTCCGGTGAAAAGTATAAGGAAAAAGATATTGAATCAGTGCTTCACTTGCTGGAAGTTGCCGGCAACAAAGAAATACCGGAAACTTTAGCTGAAAAAGCAATTTGTGACATCGACAACCATTTTTTGACCGACAAAGACTACGAACCAAAATCAGAGCTGCTCAAAGAAGAGATACGGGCCTTTACCGGTAATGGCCCAAGCGACAAAAAATGGCGAAAACACGCCATCAAGACCCTTCGAAACCGCCACGAGTACCACACCCCGTATGCCCGTGAAAACTGGCAGTCTCAGAAAGAGAAAAATCTCAAAAAACTACTCAAGAACAAGAAGAAGGCCAAAAAACTGGAGCGAAAAGAAGCCCTGAAGGCAAAGTTCAAGAACCAGATACCCGATAGGGGCATCCAAACCCTTTACAGGGTCACTTTAAGAAACCACATCAAGTTAAGCGATATAGCAGACACCAAGGCAAACATTTTGCTATCGGTCAATGCCATTATCATTTCACTGTCTTTGGCCAACTTGGTGCCCAAGCTTGACAACCCCTCAAACTACTATTTGATCTACCCCACTTTCACTTTCATTGTTTTTTGCATTGCTTCTATGGTTATGTCGGTTTTGGCAACACGGCCAAATATAACTAGTGGAGAGTTCACCAGGGAAGACGTGGAGTCGAAAAAAGTAAACCTCTTATTCTTTGGCAACTTCCATAAAATGAAGCTCGACAGTTATGAGTGGGCCATGATGAAGTTGATTGAAGACCGCGATTACATCTATAAATCGCTCACCAAAGACCTGTATTACCTCGGCGTGGTCTTGGAACGCAAGTACCGCTTGCTACGGCGGACCTACACCGTTTTTATTATCGGAATGACACC
>CEVF01017220.1_pt1 | contig 47713 bp, 40 predicted proteins | sample 356441 | NCBI WGS metagenome assembly CEVF01 (sample SAMEA2622765, study PRJEB7988) | marine metagenome | biome: marine biome (ENVO:00000447); feature: surface water layer (ENVO:00002042); material: "saline water (ENVO:00002010), including plankton (ENVO:xxxxxxxx)" | depth 5 m | reverse complement strand
GCCCGGTCGGAGTTGCCCGTCCGTATCGAAGTCCTTGGGATCGAGCTTAAGAAAGTCGAGCCAGGACGCTTTTCCATGGGCCTCCAAGGCTTGGACAAGCGGGTCGAGCCTTTCGAAGGGGTGCGCGCTGTAGAGATCACCAAGCCCTTCTACCTAGGCATCCACGAGGTCTGCCAAGCTTCCTGGGAACGGGTGATGGAGAAAAACCCGAGTCATTTCAAAAGTCGCAAACACCCCGTCGAAAACATCTCTTGGAAGGAAAGCATGGCCTATTGCAAGGCTCTCAACTCAAGACTTGAGGATTTTCCCGAGGTGCCCGCAGGCATGCGCTTTCGTCTCCCAAGCGAGGCGGAATGGGAGTATGCCGCCCGGGCGGGGACCAAGGGCATCTATTTTTTCGGAGACAAACCCTTTTCAATCGGTGATTTTGCCTGGATTTCGGCAAACTCGCGCAGCGGGCATCAACCCGTCAAGACCAAGAAGCCGAACCCTTGGGGTTTCTACGACGTCTACGGGAACGTCCGTGAATGGTGCTTGGACGGATACGAGGCCAGGCCCAGGAGAAAACTGGTCGATCCGGTCATTGGGTGGAAGAACATGGACAAGGTCAACCGCGGAGGGAGCTGGGACTCATGCGAGGACTGCTGCAAGACGGGGAGCAGAAGCAACTTCGGCAAGGATTACAAATCGAACGACGTCGGTTTTAGGCTTGCTCTGGGGTTCGAACTTAAGGGAGGTTAAGCCTCGCATGAACCCTTACACCAGGAACATCACAAGCGTCCCTTACAGTCAAATCTTCGGTTGGATTGCGGGTACCCTTCTATTCCTTGCGGGCTGCGGGAGTGAGGCGCCCGTTGAACCCGTGCAGAAAGAAACGACTATGGCCTCGCTTTCGGAATTTATCTCCAGTGACGAAGTATGGGAGGGATCCTCTGCCCAAATGGAGGAAAGCTTCCTCATGAAGGATGGATTGTTCTCCAAGAAGGAAGGAGTCCCTTTCTCCGGAACAATCAAGATACGGGCCAGGAACGGTGCTCTTACTGCCCTGAGGAATTACTCCGGGGGACGGAAGGATGGGGATTTCCTGGAATGGCATGAAACCGGCAGCCTGAAGTCCAAGTCCCAATACAAATTCGGCATGAGGCATGGCTACTTCTACGTCTGGACAAAGGACGGAAAGATTTACTCGAGAAGATATTTTCAGGATGATTTGGAGGATTTCGGTCGTTTCGAGGATCAGGGATCCTCCGAGTCGGGCAAGAGCCTAGCCGCACTCGAGCTCGAGACCTGGGAAGGCTCGGGGCCCGAGTTTTACCAGAAGTTTGCCGGTGACCCCAAGCGGGGCGGGCTTCTTCACATTCGCGAAACCGAAGAGCTGTATACCGGAACCATAACCGCCCTGGATGATAAAGGTAGGAAAGAAGCGGTCCTGAGGTTTTCCAAGGGGAAGTACCATGGCACCATATCGAAGTGGAACGAGGCCGGAAGCCTCTGGGAAGAAGCCGAATTCGACCGAGGCGATCTGGTCCAATTCAGCATTAAGAACGGCAAGCCTTTCGATCCGTCGCAAATCATCGATCTTTCGCAGGATTCTTCCAAGATCGACTTGCTCTTCAAGGATTAACCAAGCCCCCCCTGAGAGCCCTCCAAATGGCACGGCAAGTGCTTCATGGTCAATATCTTTGCTCCGGTTTCACGGATATACCCCTCGGCTCTTTGCTTGGCGATGCCATCGATTTGCCGTGCGGTAGCATTGACTCATCCGGCCAAGCTCACCGAAAAAAAGATATCAAAGGCCGTAATGCTTGATCTTGTTCCTGAGCGTTCGAACGTTCATACCGAGCTTTTCAGCGGCATGCGTCCGGTTCCCGTCGCAGGATGAAAGCACGTTTGATATGTGCCTCTTCTCCACTTCCTCCATCGACTCCAACCCATCGGGGTCCTCTTGGCCTTTGCCGGAGCGAGACGATGCAACCTTGGTCTCGAATACTTGGCCCAAGCCCAAAAGACCCGGCTCGATTTTCTTGCCGGGTTCGGCCATGATAACGGCTCTTTCGACCGCATTTTCCAATTCCCGTACGTTTCCGGGCCAACTATGCGAACGAATCGCCTTCTCACAACTCTTTGAAAAGGAAATCTTTTCCAGCCCGTGCCTTCGGGCATGCCTGCCAAGAAAGGTATTGGCCAGCAGCATGACGTCTTCGCCCCGGTCCCGCAAGGGGGGGACGCCGATGGGGAAAACGTTCAAGCGATAATAGAGATCCTCCCGAAAATTGTCCTTCTTAACTTCCGCCATCAAATCCCTGTTCGTTGTAGCCAGCACTCGGACCTTAACCTGAATCGTCTTGTTCCCCCCCACCCGCTCGAATTCCCACTCTTGCAGCACGCGGAGCAACTTCGCCTGCAGGGAGGGAGCGATTTCACTGATTTCGTCCAACAGGATCGTTCCTCCGTCGGCCAACTCGAATCGACCCTCGCGCCTTTCCGTTGCCCCCGTAAAGGCTCCCTTCTCATGACCGAAGAACTCGCTCTCCATCAAGGTTTCGGAAATGGCCGCGCAATTGACCCGGATATAGGGTTCCTTGGCCAGCATGCTATTTCGGTAAAGTTCTTTCGCCACCAGCTCCTTACCCGTACCGTTCTCACCCGTTATGAGCACGCTGGCCTCCGTCTTGGCGACCTTGTCGACCAAGGTCTTCAACTTGGTCATGGGTTCGCTCTCACCGACGATATCCGATGATCGGGAATCGCTTTCCTCCACGTAGTACTTGGTTACCCGACGCATCTTGTCGAAGGACGCAACCTTGTCCACGACCACTTCGATCTGGTCGAAGGAGAATGGTTTCACCACGTAGTCGAACGCTCCCATCTGCATGCACGAGACCGCCGATTCCACCGAACCATATCCCGTCATCATGACTACCATGGGACAATCAGTCTTTGCCATGATTTCCTCCAGCAGATCGGTTCCGTCTCCATCCGGCAAGCGCAAGTCTAGAAAAACAAGATCGAAGGAATCCCTTGCCAAGATTTTGCGAGCACCCTTCAGATCCCCTGTGGAAGCGACTGAAAAACGCTTGTTCCTCAATTGCGTCTCGAGTGCTTTGCGGATCATCATCTCGTCATCCACCACCACTATCTTTTCAATCGCCATTTCCAGACTGATAGCGCAGAATCAGCCAATCTGTCGACATCTTACTAGGAAAAATATTCCTACCTCTACTCCACCTCCAAAAACTGAATGCTCTTCGGTAAAATTAAATGGGGAAATATAACGATATAGTAAACGAATACTCAAGATCCATAACTCAAACATGGAAGAATCTGTCTTGGAATAAAGTAGAGAAGCTCTTCGATGATCTCCTCTTAGCCTGGGAAAACAGAGCCAAGGTATTCATTTGCGGAAATGGTGGAAGCGCGGCCAACGCAAATCATTTGGCCAATGACCTGATGTATGGCATTTCTCCGGATGACGGCAAAGGACTAAACGTCCATGCCCTGACCTCAAACATAGCTGTTAATACATGTCTTGCCAACGATACTGGCTACGAAAATATTTTTGCTAAACAGCTCATCGCCTTAGCCGATGAAAATGACGTTTTGATCGCATTCTCGGGTAGCGGAAATTCTCCTAATATCGTTGAGGCAATTCATCAGGCAAGGACGATGAAAATGAAGACTCATGCCGTTCTGGGCTTTGATGGGGGCGAGTGTAAGAAAATCGCAGGAAACCCGATACATCTTGCCATTAATGACATGCAGGTGTCAGAGGACTTTCAAATGATGATTGGGCACATCCTCATGAAAACCCTCAAAGGAAAAAACAAATTGTGGAACAAAGAGTAGTCGTAATTGGCAGCAATTCATTTTCCGGAGCAAGCTTCACCAGGCATCTTCTCGCTCACGGACACGAAATACTTGGAATAAGCCGATCACCCGAAAACTCCGATTGCCTTCTCCCATACAAGTGGGACGACCACTCGCGTTTTCAGTTCAGGCAATTGGACTTGAACCTGCAAAGTGACGACATAATCGATGCCATTAAGGAATTTCAAGCTCCCTACGTCGTCAATTTCGCGGCCCAAGCCATGGTTGCCGAGAGTTGGGAAAACCCTGATCACTGGTACAAGACCAACGTCTTGGCAAACGTCAGGCTCCACGACCAACTTAGGAAGCTAGACTTTCTTGTAAAATATCTTCACGTCTCCACCCCCGAGGTCTATGGTTCTTGTTCAGGATTGGTTAAGGAAGACCATACTTTCTCTCCAAGTACTCCGTATGCAACTTCCCGTGCTTCTTGCGACATGCACTTGTCCAACTTTCACGATAATTACGGCTTTCCCGTTGTCTTTACCCGTGCCGCCAACGTCTACGGCCCCGGCCAGCAGCTCTATCGAATTATCCCCAGAACCATTCTTTTCATCAAGACTGGGAGAAAACTTCAGCTTCATGGGGGAGGCAAATCACTCCGTTCGTTCATACATATCGGGGATGTCTCCAAGGCCACCTCGCAAATTTTGACGGATGCCAAAAGTCCGAATACCTACCATCTTTCCACGGATCAGCACGTTTCGATTCGCGAACTCGTCGAATTAATTTGTCTCAGAATGGAAGCAAACTTTGAGGAGCTAGTTGAAATCAGCCCAGACCGCCCTGGGAAAGATGCCGCATACTTACTCGACAGCTCAAAGGCCCGAGATGAATTCGGTTGGGAGCCGGAAGTCTCACTTCAAAAGGGAATCGACGAGACGATCTCTTGGGTAGAGGACAATTTTCATGATCTGTCGAAGGAAGCAATGCAATACCAACACAAAGAATAATGAGTCTTAATATCGTCGTAACGGGAGGATGCGGATTCGTCGGTCATGCCCTGACTTCCTCACTTCTGGAGCTAGGACATCGTGTTCGAGTAGTGGATGCCATGTGGTTCGGAAACTTTCTGCCAAAGCACGAAAACCTCGAGCTTATTGAAGCCGACATAAGGGACTTTGAGGAATCCTGCTTCGAAGGTATAGATACAGTTTTTCACTTGGCCAACGTAGCCAATGATCCCTGCAGTGACTTGGATTCCAAGCTAAATTGGGAAGTCAACGCTTTGGCCAGCATGCATCTGGTTGAAGCAGCGATTCGAAAGGATGTCCGACAATTTGTTTTTGCAAGTTCCGGAAGCGTTTATGGGGTAAAGGACGAACCCCTTGTCACTGAGGACCTTTCGTTGGTCCCGATATCGGACTACAACAAGACCAAGATGATTAGTGAGCGAGTCCTGCTTAGCTACGCCGAAAAAATAGCAGTCTCCTGCATCCGCCCCGCCACGGTATGCGGATATTCTCCTCGCATGCGCCTTGATCTCTCCGTCAACATGCTCACGATGCAGGCTTTGGAAAATGGCAAGATTACGGTCTTTGGAGGTGAGCAAACCCGTCCCAACATTCACCTCAGGGACCTAGTTTCAGTTTACCTTCACGTCCTCGAAAACCCTAAGTCAATGATTGGTATATTTAATGCCGGGTTCGAGAATCTCTCTATCATGCAAATCGCAGAAAGAGTGGTCAGTCACGTTCCTGCGGAAATCATTGTGACCAAATCCAACGATCCTCGCTCGTATCGTCTCTCATCCCAGAAACTTTTGGACACTGGCTTCAAACCACAAAGTAGCGTGGAGGAAGGAATTCTAGAAGTCATTGCGGCCTATCGTGATGGAAGGCTCAGCATGGAGGAACAGTGTTTCAATGTTAAGACAATGGTTCGCCTGATCGAGGAGAAAAAAATCAAGTCATAGCTCCACATTCATAATTCCAATGTACGACCAGACTAAAATCGTAGGCTTCGACGAAATTAGCTCCGTCCTTGATAAGCATAGGGAAAATGGCGAAAAGATCGTCCAGTGCCATGGGACCTTCGACTTGATTCACCCAGGGCACGTCATTCACTTTGAAGAATCAAAAAGGCTGGGGGACAAGCTGGTCGTTACCGTTACTGGGGAGAAATTTGTCAACAAAGGGCCCGGACGCCCCTACTTCAACGACGAGCTTCGTATAAAATCCCTCTCTGCCTTGGAATCGATTGATTATGTTGTTATCGTCCCCTATCCCGCCGCAGTCGAAGCTATTGAAGCGGTCAGACCTGATATTTATTGTAAAGGAAAAGAATATGAGGATGCCTGTTCAGACGTTACAGGAAACATGGAAGATGACGTCAAAACCGTCCAAGTTGTCGGTGGGGTCATTCGCTATGTCGGTTCGGTGGTCTTTTCATCTACCAAACTTCTTCACGGAAACTTCTCGACGCAGACTCCGGAAGTTAAACTTTTCTGCAAATCCATCGCGGAAAGTTACAATACGGCAGACCTGCGCTCTTTTATTGATTCTTTTTCCAGCCTAAAGGTTCTTGTTCTGGGAGACGTCATCTTCGATGAGTACGAAACCGTTCAGGTACAGGGCCTTACCTCCAAGAATCGGATTCTTTCAGGAAGAAGTCTTTATGGGAGTCAACAGGCGGGGGGGGCATTGGCAGTCTTCAGACACGCCCTTCAGTTTACCGAAAGCATACAGTTCTTGAGCCTAGTCGGAACGGAAAGCTGGGTCGAGCCTACACTACAAAAATTCCTTCCACAAAAAAACGACAATGTGATCAGGTGTGAGAAGTTCACTACAGTCAGGAAGCTTAGGTTCGTCGAACCCTACAAGGAAGGAATCGAACTCAACAAACTTTTTTCAGTCAACTACATCAATGACGCTGAAATTCCACAAGATGCAGAAAGTCAGATTCTCGATTCCCTGTCTTCCACGATCAAAAATTTCGACCTCGTTTTGGTCATGGATTTCGGACACGGTCTCATGACCCAAAAAATCAGGGAACTCGTTCAGGAAAAAGCACTCTTTCTTGCCCTCAATTGTCAAACCAACAGTTACAATCACGGCTACAACATCATCAACCGCCAATACAAAAGAGCCGACTCATTCTCTCTCGACGAGGCCGAAATCAAACTTGCATCGGGGATAAAAAAAACCAATTTCTCGAAAGAACTCGAGTTGCTCAGGCAAAGCCTTTCCTCAAAATACGCGTGGCTGACTCGCGGAGCAGTCGAGACGATTGGAATTAGCAACGACAAAGAATTGTCTCGCTGCCCTTCTTTTGAAAACGAAGTCGTTGATCCCGTTGGTGCCGGAGATGCATTTTGTACAATTGCCTCTCTTGCGGCGGCAAAAGGGCTACCCATGGACGCGAGCACTTACCTAGCTCAAATGGCAGGTGCTCAAGCCGTCAGAATCATAGGGAATTCAGAAGCAATCAAAAAGGCCGATTTGCTTAAGGCCGCGCAAACCATGATAAATTTCTAACTCCCCACCTTGAACTCACGAACCTCCACTGACGACACCGATACAGCCCAAGCGGATTTCGATTCATTGGCAATCGCAGCAGCCAGAATACGAGGAAGAGTCATAAAGCTTTCCCATCAGGCCAGAACTCCCCATTTGGGAAGTTCCCTTTCTTTTGTCGAGCTTCTCGTATACCTGTATTGGAACTTCTTGAAAATCAGCCCGGAAATCGCAAAGGATCCTGCCCGGGACCGGTTTGTCCTGAGTAAGGGGCATGGCATTACGACTCTTTATGCAGTCTTGGCCGAGAGAGGATTCTTTTCCCCGGAACTCTTTGAAGATTACGCCCAGGCAGGCTCGCCATTACCCGAGCATCCATCTCCCCGTTGCGTGCCCGGGATAGAGGCGGCTACAGGTTCTTTGGGCCATGGCTTATCGGTTGCCACGGGTATCGCATTGGCCTCCAAAATGAATGTCATCCCCTATGGCGTTGTCACCCTTTTGAGCGACGGAGAATGCAATGAGGGTTCGACTTGGGAGGCAGCACTGTTGGCTCCGGCACACAATCTCAACAACCTCGTTGCAATAGTCGACTTCAACAAATGGCAGGCCACCGGACGAAGCTCCGAGGTCACCGCTCTCGAACCTCTTGAAGAAAAGTTCGAGTCATTCGGTTGGAACAGCATCCGCATTGACGGGCATGACTTTCGCCAAATTAAATCCGGGCTCGCAACGGCCAAAAAATCAGACAAGCCCTTCGCCATCATTGCCGATACGGTCAAAGGCAAAGGAATCAAAATGATGGAGGACGACAACAACTGGCATTACCGTATTCCTTCGAAAGAAGAAGTAGATTCCGCTTTTGAAGAGCTTGGAATAAACTCCCTCTAAAAATGCGAAACGCCTTTGCAGATGAAATTACGCAAATTGCCAAATCGGACCCCTCAGTCGTTTTGTTGTCTGGGGATATTGGAAACAGGCTTTTTGACAAATATAAGGAAAGCAACCCAGAAAGGTTCGTCAATTGCGGGGTGGCCGAAGCGAATATGGTCACGATGAGCTCGGGCTTGGCAATGAGCGGGATGAAGCCGGTCGCCTACACGATCGCTTCCTTTCTCATTTACCGGGCCTATGAGCAAATTAGAGTCGACCTCTCTTACCACGATGCGGCCGTCCTTTTGGTTGGAGTGGGAGGAGGGCTCTCCTATGCCTCAAACGGATCAACCCATCACACGCTTGAGGACATCGCCCTCATGAGAAGCTTGCCCAACATGCAGGTAATCTGCGCAGGCGACCCTCTTGAGGTACGCGCGGCCACAAAGGCTTTTTTCAACGACCCCAAGCCCACCTATCTGAGAATTGGCAAAAAAGGAGAGGCCCCCGTTCACCAAAAAGCGATTGATGATTTCGAGATAGGCAAATCCATTTGCTTGAAGCGTGGCCAATCCGTTGCCCTTCTCGCGACAGGCAACATGCTTCCCAATTGCTCCTCGGTCTCTGATGAACTCGAAGGACATGGAATTTCTTCATCCCTTTACAGCTTCCATACGGTCAAACCCCTGGAAAAGGAATGTCTTGAAGAAATTTTCGCAGGGCACGAATATGTAATAACCGTCGAAGAGCATGGCAGGCTTGGCGGATTTGGTTCGGCAGTAGCGGAATGGCTCGCCAGTCAAAAACAGCCCAGGGCAAGGCTCCTTACCCTGGGAACGCCTGACAAGTTCCTGCTCTATACCGGCAATCAGGAAGAAGCCCGGAAGAAGTGCGGACTGGACAAAGCGGGTTTGCTCGAACAAATCACGGACTTCATTGGTTCGACCTGAAAGATTCAATCACCATGGCCTATATAGATTTCATTTCCTTGATCCACAAGTCTACCACTCGCGACTACGTCGCAAGGGTCACCGAATACCCCAAAGCAAAAGCCGCAGAAAAGGCTAAAAACTGGGGATACGACTACTGGGACGGTGACCGTCGCTGGGGATATGGAGGAATGACCTACGATGGCCGTTGGCTGAAGGTTGCCAAAGCAATGGCACAACATTATGGAATCAAGCCCGGAGACAAAATTCTTGACGTTGGTTGCGGGAAGGGGTTCCTGATGCATGACTTCACTTTGGCCGTTCCGGGGGTTGAAGTTTTCGGTCTGGATATTTCCGAATATGCCAAGACTCATTCAAAAGAGGAAATCAGCGAGTCAATTACTATTGGAAACGCGAGCAATCTTCCATGGGGTGACGATTCTTTCGATTTCGTGGTTTCGATCAATACTCTTCATAACCTTCCAAATTATGACCTCCACTCAGCTCTTCGCGAGATCCAGAGGGTCGGAAAGGAAAAGAGGTATTTGTGCGTAGAGTCTTACCGCAACGAAAACGAAAAAGCCAACCTGCTCTACTGGCAACTGACCTGCGAGGCTTTCTGCTCCCCTAAGGAATGGGAGTGGTGGTTCGAAAAAACCGGTTACTCTGGCGACCACAGTTTTATCTATTTCGAATGAAAACCAGAGCCGCCATATTAGTTGAGCAAAAGAAAGACCTGGTGGTCGACGAAATCGAAATTCCAAAGCTAGAGCATGGGAAGGTATTGGTCGAAATCAAATCAACCCGCATATGCGGATCTCAACTGGGAGAAATTGACGGGGTCAAAGGGCCTGACCGCTACCTTCCTCATCTACTTGGTCACGAGGCAGGTGGCATAGTCCGAGAGGTGGGGCCTCTCGTTACACGCGTAAAGGAAGGCGAACATGTTGTCTGCCACTGGCGTCCCGCCCCGGGGATTTCCGGTCCTTGTCCGACTTATAATTGGCAAGGAGCTCTTGTAAACGCAGGACATATTACGACTTTCAGTCAATATTCTATCATTTCGGAAAGCAGGCTTACGCCCATTGATCCGAAATACGGTCATGAAGTGTCCGCACTGATGGCAGACACCATTACCACGGGCTTCGGTGTCATCTCCAACGATGCCAAAGTTCGGATCGGCCAATCGGTGTGCATAATTGGAGTCGGGGGTATCGGACTCGGAGCCGTTTTGGGAGCCAAGCTTGCGGGAGCGAACCCCATCATCGCCGTTGACTTGTTTGAACATAAGCTGGAACTTGCAAAAAAGCACGGGGCGACTCACTGCGTGAATTCTAGCGAGGTAAACTTGAAGGATGCGGTTTTCGATATCATTGGACGACCTGAAGTTGACGTAATAATTGAAGGTACGGGAAGCCCAGAAATGATCGAGGAAGCTTATGACCTTACCTCCAGCCAAGGGACTTGTGTCCTTTTTGGCGTCATGAGGTTCGATCAAAAAGTCAGCTTTAATACCCTGCCCCTTCATTTCGGGAGGACCCTTACCGGTTCGGAGGGCGGCCAAAGCCGTCCCCACACGGACATCACACGATACTTGGGAATGATGGATGCTGGTGCTTTTAACCTAGAGGATTTCGTTAGTCACCGTTTCTGTCTGGATGAAATTAATTTCGGCATAAATCGTATGAGATCAGGCGAAAGCATTCATACAATGATTAACTTCAACTAAAGCTTAAATCCTTTCCATTATTATATCTAATTGGCCGCAGCAGTAGAAGCATCAGAAATACCTATCTCTCTTGAACCGGAACTTTTCCCTTCAATACTCAACAACCCCATGCAGGAGACCATCAGATGAATCGATATGTTTACGGATCTATTCCCAAAGCTGCCAGCACTTATGTAATTAATAAGTTATCACAGGGTGCCGGGCTGCAGATTCAATATGGTGACGGAGGACCGGGTTATCTTGACTATTCACAAGTTCCTGAAGGTAGTGTAGTCAAAACGCATTCCACTCCGGATCAACTCATTGATGACTTGAAAATCCTAGGTGTAGATAAAGTGGTTTACACTATTCGAGAACCTCGGCAAATGGCTCTTTCAGCACTTCATTTCATATCATACAAGATGAGCATCGGAGCCCATGAGAAGAAATGGCAAGAAGACGGAATCCCAATGAACTTTCACGAGTTGTCAATCGACGAAAAAGTACCCATCGTATTCGACTTTTATCTCAAACCTTGGATTTATCAGATGGACGAGTGGTTAAACTTTGATTCGCCCGAGATCAGCTGTCAGATAATGAGATTTGAAGATTTCCAAAAAGACCCAATTTCTTTCTTTAAGGAATTGGTTTCATTTTATGGAATCAAGAGTTTCGATTATGGAGTCCTCAATGAACCCATTCGGAATGACAAAAAAGACGATAAAGTGGTAAAATACAACTTCCGCAAAGGGTCTACCGACGAATTCATGGCTGTATTGACGCCTGAACAAAACAAGCGATACTACTCGTACTACACCAGCTCCCTGAAAAATTTTTACTTTGTATAGGACTATGCAGGCGCCGAAGTATCCGAAATGGCGTTAATCATGGGTTTGAAAATTTCCATCCATGCTCCAGTTATGTCGAACTGAATGACTTATCTGCCAGCAGACTGATTTTGAAGAAATCAGTTATTAACGAGAGCGTCAAATTTCCGCGTCCCCAACATAAACGAAATAATCCACTCAGTCACCAGATACTTACCACTCTTTTATCCTTAATTGCCCTTTGAGCCTTATTTACCAAAAACAAAGCTAATTCTGGAATGCGGTTGCACCAGAAATATAATTTTACCTCATGATAATTGGCTTAGATTTCGATAACACGATTGTAGATTACTCGAAAATCTTCTCTTTGATAGCAAAAGAACAAGGACTTAAACTACAAAATGGAGTTTCTCCAAAAGATCAGGTCAAGTCCCACATTCTCAAGAAAAGTGATGGGAACCTTGAATGGACAAAGTTGCAGGGAGAAGTTTATGGAAAAAGAATCTCTGGTGCATGTTGTTATCGTGGAATTAAAAAGTTTCTTAGAGACCAATCCGCGAATGGATGTCGATTTGTCATTATTAGCCACAAGTCAATATTTCCTTCACTCACTAGCGATGTAAATCTGCATGAAACAGCTCGTGAGTTTTTAAACCAAAATGGTTTTTTCTCTGAGGAATCGATCAATCTATCAATTAACGAGTGCTTTTTTGAGCAAACCCTCGAGTGCAAGATCAATAGAATCATCTCTTGCCGATGCAATGTTTTCGTGGATGATCTGATCTCTGTCCTAAAGCACACGAAATTCCCAAAGTCTTGCTTTAAAATACATTTTTCCTCAGGTAATGAATCACCTCAAAACGAAAAACATCTTGCTTGTGCCGACTCATGGCGAATCGTCAGTCAGAGGATACTATCTCTTGAACAAAAAAATCAAGATACAGAGACGAGCGGCGGGGAGAGTAAATTTAACTTAAATTCTTTTTTTAGAGCAAACAAACTTGGTACGATTTCCTCACGAAGGAAATTGGATGGTGGCATAAATAGCAATTTGATCAAAGTACGGAACACAAAGGGCAATTCATACTGCGTAAAGATTTATAAAAAGGATTTCACCAACCCCAGCAGATTTGAAAAGGAAACCCTTTTCATCAAACGGATATCTCCCTTAATGCCTGACTCAATTCCTAGAGTCATTGCTTCCGACCCCACCAACCAAATCGCCATCCTTAACTTTGTGGAAGGGAAATTGGTGTCGAAATTAAATAAATGCCCCACTAGTATTTGGCGTTCTTTCAATCGTTTTGTCCTTGACTTACAAAAGCACAAAAGACTTGTGGGCAAGCAATTATACATGGCAACGGATTGTGCCCTAAGCCTAAGTCAGCATCATGGTATTCTTCAAAAAAGGCGGGATGAGTGGCTGGTTGCAATCAGCAATGGAATGCCTTCGTCAATCATCGATCTTGTATCCGAATTTCTGCTTTGGCCATACGATAAGATTTCTCAAAAGCTACTTTCCTCACCGGCGTTCCATGAAATGCTAAGCTACCAAGAGCTGATCATTTCGCCTTCTGACTTTGGTGAGCACAACGCAATTTTGAACAACGACAAGGTGGTATTCATCGATTTCGAATACGCCGGACTTGATGATCCGGCGAAGTTAGTGTCGGATTATTATTGTCATCCTCAAAATAGAGTAAGTCCCTTAATCGTTCGTCATTTGGTAAAGGATCTCATGGAAGGGTTCGATCAAAGTCAAAGGCTATCCTTCATGAGCAGACTTGAGATCATTTTTGAAATTATAAAACTTAAATGGTGCTTCATAATAATGAAGCCATTGATCAAAAATACAGAAATTAGAGAAATTGAGCTTGTACGGAAAAAAATTAAGTCCCTAATGTGCAAGACAATAGACAAGATTAAATCATAAAATCCGAATTCGAGCATAATACTCCCGAGTCACTTATTTTAAGCGGCTTAAAGGCTTACATATCGGACAACGACTTGATATCCAAGTACTCGATTATTGGAGTTAGAAATCAGGACGGCGTCGAAAGTCTAATGACCTCGAGCCTTGCCAACAACTTGCTTGAGCTAGCTCTAGAGCTTAAAGAAGGGGAGTTTCCACTTTGCGCCATAATTGAGAGAAAGTCGGATAGCTTGATTTCCTTCTCAGCCCAAACATTGAAAAAAACCTTCGAGCAGATGAGGGCAACTAATCTTTTTCACCGCATTGACCTGAACGGTCCACAAATTGTCATTTTTATATCTGGTAAAAAGCTCACATCCCCTGATGCGAATATAAACTTTCTAAAGTCAGGAAAAACAATGAACTCAGGCCAGTCGATTACTTTAGCAAAACAACTAGTGAAATATGAATCAAGGCCTCTAAGTCTCAAGTACCTTCACCGCAGTTCCATCTGTCAGTACAATGAGAATATCAACGCGATCCAAGAACTTATAAGGCAAAATAAATTCCCGGAGGCGCTTGGAACTCTTGAGAAATCGGATGATGAATCGATTCTTTACAGTAAGGAGATGCTGCAAGTAGAAATTCTTAGAAAACAAGGGAAGCAGGAGCTCGCTGACAGCATACTTGAAGAAATAGGCTCAAGCACTCCTTATGACATTTTCAGCACCAACTTGCTAATATCGGATCTGACCGGCAAGGCCAAACTTAGTAGAGAAAACTCCGCCCCTATGAGTCTTGACCTTTTGATATATGATAGAATTTTTCCCAGTTTGCACTGTTCATTCACCACTTGTGAGTTTAACGCGTACTTGGAGAATATACCTAGGACGAAGACTATTACATCCGGCATCGATTTTCCTGAAGGAAAAGATTTTGCGCAAGTAATAGATACATATGCAAATCATTACCCGAAGAATGCAGATCTTATTGAAAAAATCGGCCCGATAACTCAAGTAGACGCAAAAGTATACTATACTTTATTCCTAGGCAACGCACATGCAATTCTCCCTTTGGTCGAGGCAAATAAAGCCTCATTGATATTCACTCTCTATTCAGGTGGAGAATTTTGCTTGAACGACCAAAGCTCAGACCTGCGTTTAAAAGAAGTGTTCGATAGCCCTGCATTCAAGAAAGTAGTCGTTGTACAAAAACCCATTTACGACTATCTAATCGAAAACCAACTAGTTGAAAAAAGTAAGATTGAGTTCATTTACGGTCCCATCTGCAACACCGATTTCCTGATTCGGAACCGCCAACACAAGGTTCATTATCCTCATGGGAAAAAGACTTTCGACATCGCCTTCGTCGCGAATAAAAACATGCCTCGCGGGGAAGACAAGGGATACGACACCTTCATTGCGACTGCATTAATCCTCCTTGCACATTCCGATGTATTCAACTTTCATATAGTTGGAGGATTCGACGATAAAACCATCCCTCTGGGACTAAAGGCCGGCAACTTTCACTTTTATGGACATCGACCGATGCATTTCTTTCCCAATTTCTACAGCGGGATTGACATTATGATGTCGCCGTGTCGCCCCTTCGTTCTTGCTCCTGGTGCAATTGATGGAGCCCCTAATGTTTCGGCAATTGAGGCGGGACTTTCAGGAACCGCTGTCTTCGTCACGGATCAACTCAACCAAAATATTGAATATGCATGGGACGAGGAGATTGTTCGACTCACTGATTCACCACAACAAAATGCCGACAAAGTGCTTGAATTCTTTTTGGACACGGATGCCCTTTACAAACTTTCTCGCAAGGGATGCGAAGCTTTTGCCAGAGTAAATTCCTTCGATACTCAGATCCTGCCTCGTATCAAGCTTCTGCAGAAAGCAATCAATGATCACAAATGAGAGCTAAATACGAAAAAAACAGGCTACGATTTTACCTCAGAGCAATCAAGATACTTTCAAAAACTATCTTCATTGAAAGGCAATTTGTTAGTGGTCTCGTCCTTGCCTTCCATTTTCGTACCTTGCTTCAATCGTTGAAGAAACAGGAGGAAAGCAAGGAATTGCCAAGATTCGTTTACACTATGTACTAAAATGTTGAATAACATTTTTATAATTATTTCTGTGGTGTTTGTTACAGCGGTCATTATCGAAGCATCGTTCAGATTGAAATTGTTTCTTTATCCAAGAAAGCTCCGTATCTGCTCAATCCCATTGCTTAATGTCATCGCCCCCCCCCATATCGAATTTAACGAAGATACAGGCTATAATTTCATAAAAAATACCAATTCTGCCCGGATTACCTTCAAATATGGAGAGCCTGTCTTTACTACATTTTGGGAAATTAATGATTGCGGCAATGTCGGATTCGATACGATCCCATGTAATTCTAATTCGCATTACAAGATTGCAGTTTTCGGAGACTCTTTTACCGAATGTTCTGGAGGAGTGGAGGGTGGACGCACTTGGCCCGACTACCTTAAGTCAATCATAAGGGATTCAACTAGCTTAGTTGATCTAAAAGTGATCAATTTCGGAAGGGGTGGATACGGCATACTTCAAATGTTTGACTTGATGCGCTTAACGATTGAAAAGTTAACGCCCGATCTCATCATTTTTGCTTTTATTAGCGACGACTTGGACAGGGATCGATTTTGGTACTCTCAACTGAAAACTGGTAATCTCAACAGGTTTGTAGTCTCAAATAAAAGTGAATTTGATCAAAGATCCTCAGATTTTGTCGATATAGCTTATTTTTTGGATGCAGAGCAAAAGGATTGGTTGCTTGAAAATTCCAGTCATAGAAAGCAAAGTCATCCTAATTGGCTGGAAGTCGAGAGAGAACTTAACCGTATCAATATTCAAAGGGTAAGAAATTTTCGATTTCTCTTCAAAGTAGACTCTCTTTTATGGAATTTAATAATCTTCGGCACTCCCTTTCCCCACCATAAATACGAAAGGTTCGATGGGAACCCACGGATGCGTTTCGACAACTTCACCAATGACAAACGGCTACTCCAGAACATCGAATTTCTTCGGAATACCGCCATACCCTTCGAAATTATCAATATCCCTGAACACACAGAGCTGTGCGGACGAGCAGCAAGCGACATTAGAATTCAAAACTTGAGAACAAGCTTGGAGGAAGCCATTGGACAACCCATAGCAAACTTTCGGGATTATCCACGCATTCCATCTGAAAATACCGAAAAGTACTTCACCCTGCCCCACGACTCTCATCCTTCACAAGATGGTCTAAAGCTCATAGCTGAGATCGTTCATCATTTTATCAAAAAGCACCTTTGAATTGAAAATTCTTGGTATTTCTTGCGATTTTCATGATGCAGCCGCTGCAATTGTAGTTGACGGAAAGGTCATCGCAGCATCTGAAGAAGAGCGCTTTAGCAGAATCAAACATGATCCTGCCCTCCCAAGAGAGACCATCAAGTTTTGCCTGGAACAGGCAAACTTAAAGCCTGAAGACCTAGACGCCTTGGTTTTCTACGAAAGGCCGTTCCTTAAATTCTCAAGAATCATCAAGTCATTGCGGGCGGACAGCACGGGACTCAAAAAAGCTATTAGTCACTGGGGAACACATGGTAAATTTGAAATCAAAGATCGGCTTTATGAATTTCTGGGGAACACAGAAATACCCTACTTCGAAATCGACCATCATAGCTCCCACGCTGCAAGCGCCTACTACTGCTCTCCTTTCGAAGAAGCCACGGTCATTACTCTTGATGGGGTGGGTGAATACGAAACAGCAACGATCTCGAAAGCAAAAAAAGGTGTGCTATCAAAATTGAATTCGCTTAATATGCCTCATTCAATTGGTCTGTTTTACTCAGCTTTTACCTCTTTTCTTGGCTTTGAGGTAAACGAAGGGGAATATAAAGTCATGGGAATGGCGGCATACGGAAAACCCGTACATGTTGATAAAATAAGACAACTTTACTCTCTGCTCGATAACGGCTTGATAAAGTTCGATTTGAGCTACTTTAATTTCGCCACCCCCTTCGACACTCACTATACAAAAAAATTTGTTCAGCTATTGGGAAAACCAAGAACCCCGGAGTCCGATTTCATTATCAAGGGTGAAGACGGCCAATTCACTGGCAACAACTACGCGAATCTTGCAGCCAGCGTTCAATCTTGTACCGAAGAAATCATTTTGCATGTTGTTGACAGTGCCATTAAGCGAACGGGTGAAAAAAACGTCTGTCTTGCAGGTGGCGTGGCGCTTAATTCCGCTGCAAACGGCAGGCTAATCCGCGAACTTGGGACCAACCTTTACGTACATCCAGCATCTGGGGATTCAGGGGGGGCCCTTGGTGCAGCACTTCTTCACTTCCACAAAACTAACCCAAGGACAACTCATAAGCCCATGGTTTCGCCTTTTCTGGGCATAGGTTTTACTGCTCACGAAGTAGAAAAGGTTTTGGTTACTCGAGAAGTAAGTTTCACTCATTATGAAGATGAAGATGAGCTTCTGGATTTTTTAGCGTCAAACTTAAAACAAGGGTGTGTCGCAGGATGGTTTCATGGCCGTGCTGAATGGGGTCCAAGATCCTTGGGTTCAAGAAGCATCATAGCGGATCCCGGCAACCCGAACATTCAGCAAATAGTTAACTCAAAGATAAAATTCAGAGAGCCCTTCAGACCTTTCGCTCCATCCGTCCCCGAAGACTTAGGAAAAGAGTATTTTGAACTCCTTGATCCCACCGAGCATGCTTCCCAAGACCATTTTGCTAGTTCGCCTGAACATTACATGCTCGCTATCGCTCAAGTAAAAGAAAAATATTTAGGAAGGTTTCCAGCGATCACACATGTTGACAATACCGCAAGAGTGCAGCTAGTTTCACAAGCAATTAGTCCAAGATTTTACAAAATGCTTCTCGCCATGCGGCACCACACTGGGTATCCGATGCTTCTTAATACGTCCTTCAATCTTAGAGGCGAACCCATCGTTAATTCTCCTACCGATGCATTAAGGACATTCGAAAAAAGCGATATGGATTACCTCGTAATGGAAAATTTTCTTATTTCAAAAACTGATGATTAAGCTTGGTTTCCGATTGATTTTCATTTCGCCTGCTAAAGGTTGAGCTTCCGTCCACCTGGAGATTTGCCTCAATGAACCCCCATAAAGTTACAAGGGATTTTGAAGATAGTTTGGCCGCGTATACAAATTCCGCCTATGCCGTAGCCGTTGACTCCTGCTCCAATGCTATCTTTCTTTCCCTGAAATGGATAGGGATAGAGGGGATTGAAATTACTATTCCTAAGCACACATACATGTCAGTCCCATGCCAAATTATTCATGCAGGAGGGAAGGTTTCTTTCATAGATTCACAAAGACTCCTCAAGGGAGGATATAAATTGGAACCGACGCCCGTCTGGGACAGTGCCCTTTCCTTCACGAGAGACATGTATATCCCGGGTCAATTGATGTGCTTGTCATTTTCCGGCCCAAGTAAAATCCTCAAACTGGGAAAGGGTGGAGCCATACTTACGGATGACCGAGAAGCTTATGAATGGTTCCAAAGGGCACGGTATCATGGCAGGAACCCGATCGATCATAGATTAGATAATTTCGACATGCTTGGCTGGAATATGTACATGACTCCTGAGATTGCGGCACGCGGACTTGTTCTGATGGCAGGAATGGATGAAAACCCCGATGTCACACAAGAGTATCAGGACCTATCCCAGTTCGATATTTACAAATGAAAAGAATAGCTATCATGCAGCCCTATTTCTTGCCTTACTTAGGGTATTGGCAACTTATCCAATCTGTTGATAAATTTATTATTTTCGATGATGTAAATTTTATAAGAAAGGGATGGATTCATAAAAACTTCATTTCACTTGGAGGCAGAAAGCATCAAATCAACATTTGCTTGAAGAAAGCCAGTATTAACAAGCGGATAAATGAGCACAAAATCTCTGAAGATCATGGGTGGAAAGAGACCTTGTTTGCACAAATCAGACATTCACGCACAAAAAAATGCCTTTTTAGTGAGCATAAAGAAACAATCGGCAGAATAATTTTCCACCAACATGACTCCCTTAATGTCTACCTTCTAAATAGCATCTCTATAATATGCGACTTACTCGATATAGAAACCGAAATTGTCGTTTCTTCGGCCGCCTATGAAAATGATCATCTCAAGGGTGAGGAAAGAATTATCGATATTTGCAAAAAAGAGAATGCAACCGAGTATGTCAATTTGCCCGGAGGAAAAGCATTTTACAGCCTTGAGAACTTTGATTCAGAATCGATCAAACTGAGTTTCCTCACGACCGCGCCTGGTCTTTCAATTGTTGACAACTTGTTAAACGTAGAAAGGGAAGAGATAATCCAGTCCCTGAAATCTATAAAACTTGTTAATGATAATACTAGATAAAAACGAAAGCACCTTAGAAGAGCTTAAGCATCGTATTCTAGGGTTTCGCAAGGAAGACTCTCCTTTGATCTTACGAAAAGCATGTGACGAGAACTTCACAGAAAAATCATGGTTCGACTATCTTGAGAAAGAGTGCAGTTTGACCCCGGATATGCGTCATATTTCGTTCGAGGGTGAGTTAACTCAAAAGAAATGGTGGGAGATATCTAACCAGATCGATAAATCTTCAGCCTATGCTCATAGTACTACCGCTCAACCCTTCCACAGCGACAATGCCTGGTTTGCGAGGGGGCCTGAAGTAAATTTCTTCATTATGAAGAAACAAGCTGTGAGTGGGGGAGAAAATCTATTTTATCCGATTAATCGGCTGCTGAATGACTTGGAAAAAGAGGATGAAGGTCTCCTTCAAGACCTTCTCCATACGGAGGTTACGATTTCAAAGGGGAATGAAAATGTTTCTCACAGAACACCCATAATCGTAACCGAAGGAACTGGCAAGATTTTCTGGAATTATTACAGAACGGATAAAAGTGAAAAGTTTGTCAAGGATATGTGCGATCGTTTTTTCTCATACCTTTCCAATAAGGAAGAAAGCTCATCAGTAATGGAATTCAGATGTGAATCCGATGATGCCTTTTTGTTTAATGATCAAAAGATACTTCACGCAAGAAAGAGCTTCAACGCATTCAAGGAAAGAGATCGTGTACTGCTTCAGTCGATGTGGTATTTGCCTTGAAAATCCAGTGTCTTCGACTCAAAATTATAAACCATCTTATTGAATTATTTCCTGCGATTCCATCATCATGAATATGGTAGTTTCTAATCCTGCCAACAATGGGGAACGACAGTTAGCTGATTCTTTTTGCCCATGGTTGAGTCAAATCCTTTCAGGTGAATTGTGTACTGCTATTATCAATTCCCCTCGTAATCTTAATCGTCATCTTCCGGAACTCCCAGAGAAAGCGCGAACTATTGAAAATATCGACTTTGACTCCGTTTTGCTGACTTGCATAGATGCACCTCTTCCCACTTCGCCTAAAACTAGCTGTAAAAAAATAGGTCTTCTATTATTTTCCGCAAAGCACACAATATCCGATCAACTCGAATACTTCAGATCTAACGACTTCGACCTTATACTTTCTGAGCTAAGGCACGAGGAAGTCCTAAATCATGTCCCCGAAGACTTCGATTCTTACCTGGAAAAAAGCCTCCGTCATGTGCCACCGGTTGTCCCTGATTTCGGAACCCGAGTCAAGAATCCCTCGAACTGGTGTATAATCAATTCAAGTCACAGCAATGAAGAGAAAAGTTTCACTGCCCTAGAACTTACCCGAATCGCCAATTCTGTTTGTTCAATCGAAGGCTTCTCGGCTATCAATTTGTCAACCGAAAGTATACACGATAGCCAAGTCGCTGAACAAATTGCGAATGCGAAAGGAATTCTCCTAGATCCTGAATCGCTTCCTCCACAGGAACTCATGATCTTCATCGCAACCGCAATAAGAGACGATATTCGTGTCATATTATGGAGTGAGAATCCATTTTCGCCTTTCCGGGAAATCTCAATGGGCATTCCAACCCTTGAGGTATTCGCCTCTTATAACCCCGCGAAATCAATAAGAGCATTCATCAAGGACTTGCTAAATCCAGAAGATCTCGAAAGTAAATTTCGCCCCTCAGAAGTAGACTTAGGCAATTTCAGTCCTCATTACATCAAGCAATACGTACTCGGACTAATCGAACAACCCGCAAAGCCAGAGAGATTACCGTCTGAATATCCTGAACTTGGAAAACTTTCGTATAAGCGGAAACGGGGTGATGATTTGCCCACTAAGGAGGACGGAGACCCGTTTGAACACTTGGTATCAAAATTTATTTTTCAACGAAACACCTCCGCCGCCTTTCTTGTAGAAGAAGGCAAAAAAAACCTCGCCTTCAGATTCATCAAAAGGACTCATCTTACGAAGAAGCTTTCGGATTGGATACCGTCCTACACCAATTTTAAAAATCAAGTAGAAAATTGGGCCGAAATATACTCTGAAGTAATCGCTCCTAACGGTTCTCGAACTCACACTCCGGACCAGCAACTCGCCTATTTGCTGCATCTTGGAATAGAGGAAAAATGGGACCTTGCAAAGGATTACATCAACTCGGGCAGAGCAAATCAATTACAACACGGCAAGTTCGACAAATTCGTTTTCGCCTTGTGGACTTCAAGAAGACTTTTCAGAAAATTTCTTAAACCCGGCATAATTGAAGAGCATCTCGACTTGGTCCAAAAAAGTCTTGAGTTCTGGGCCGCGGACCTTCGAACCCAAAGTTCAAACCCTACACTAATATCTTTCTACTCCACCTATCTTATAATGTCTGGGAATTACGAATTAGGAATAAAAGCCTTCGAAGGCTCAAAGAATCATTTCGGATTCCTTAAGTTGTGTTCCTTATGCTTTCCTCTGATAATGAAAAATCAGGTTGAGGATGCAAAAAGGTTTTTTTCGGAGATTAGCTTTGAGCTGCTAATGGTTGATTCTCATGCAGTAGAGTGGTGTGTCTATTATTTAATGAATGCTGGGCTGCTTAAGGATGAAAAACTCATTGATGAGAAATTAGCCGTCTTTCTGGAAAAATATCAATCCTTCGAGGTAGCCTTTGAAAAATCTAGGTCCGATCCTTTTTTCGTATGTTTTTATTGGGCCGTTTTTCTCAAGCAAGTTGGGTTAAGTGATCTGGCCTCCGCATACCTTGAAAAAACAAAGTCTTTTGAGTGCGAAGCATACCCTCTTGAGGATGAAATGTGGCTCTATGATAATGTGGAAGAAAAATGCGTTCTAATCGAACCCCGGATTTTATCCGAACTATCTGAATTTCTAAACAAATAAAGTCCGTGCCTTTCATGTGAAATGTGTTGCCGTATACCCTGACCACGGCCAGGGCAAGTTTCTTTCAGACTTTATTTCTTCTTATTCGCCAGAGCTTGGTGGAACCATGGAAATCCCAGAATTGGGTTCCGATCATAACCTTCGCATCAAAAAAACCAGCATGCTGGTTCTCGCAACCAAAAAAAATTCTATTTCCTTGAAGAAAAAATTTCTTCAGGACGGATGGAGTTCAGTAATCGATTATATCGAGTTCCTCGATTCTTACGAGCCTTCCGAGGTAACAAGAATCTGCGAAGAATTGTTGGATGGCAAACCGTCGATCACCTTTAAGATCCCATCGAATTTCAAAAGTATGTACGGAGAAATCCCCAGTATTTTGGCCGAACTTGGGATCAACGTAATCCTCTTGCTTGAGAACGAGAATGCTCAAAGTAATTTTCATCCCGCATGCAAAATCCTATCTGGAATGCATCCATTTTTTGAATACTATATGCTCAAGTATTCAAGACTCTTCATAGCGGACGATTCGTTAATAAGGCATGACTTTTGTCGAAGCAGAGACACTCCCAAAGCGATTCATTTTCTGCATGCTACAAATACGGTCGAGGCGTTTATAGATATGAAGCATAGCGACGAGTACGTCAGTTCCTACTATAACAAACAAATCATTCCCTTCTTCGATTATTTCTTCTTGCCTACCAAGGCCTACTTAGGGGTATACCGATCCTGCATAGAAGTGCTAAATGACGGGAAGGAGAAATGGTTGGCGCCCGTAGGTTCGATTAGTTTGGATCGTGCTATCAAGTTCAATAAGTCAAGAGCATCTCAGCAGGACTCCATCCTCTTCATCCCAACATCATGGGATGAAAACTCTACTTTCTACAGACAGGAGTACCAGTCTCTTCCAACTCGGGGATTTGAAATCGTAGAACGACTGCTTAACGAATTCCCCAAAAAGAGAGTCATTTTAAGACCTCACCCAAATGCATTACATTTAAAGGCTCACAGAAATGTAATCGATAAAATAAATTCAGAATTCAGAAACGAACAACGGTATAGCTTTGATGCTGAACCATCTTACAGAGAAAGTTTTGAAAGATCTGCTTTATCCATTTCAGACTGTTCTTCTTCCGCTTTCACATTCAGCCTCTCCACCAGCAGACCGTCAATTACCTTTCAAAACATCAAACGCCCCACCATGCACACAATAATGGGCCAGAACTATCATTCGAAAAGAGACAAACTCGGACCGATTGTCAGCGACTTGCAGAATCTTATCTCCGAAACATCCTCCTGTCTGAGTAATCCGAATAGGTTTCAAGATTCAATAAACGAACTTAGGCAAAATCATTACTTTAACATCGGTTCAGTCGAAGAGAATATAGCTTACCGCCTAGTGGATTTACTTTTTGGGAAAGAGGGCCAAGAGTGGATTAAGGTTAGATAAATTCATTCCTGCAACCAAAAGATTTTGGACAAAAAAAAACCAATCTGCCATGTTTGCAAGTCGAGTGATTTGCTTATAATTCCGAACTGCGAAAAAATATCGGGCGTAACCTCCGATTGCAAAGCTTGGCCGAAATTAGGCACCTTAGCTGTTTGTAACCAATGTGGTTTTTCCCAAACGATAACGAGTCAAAGATGGTTTCAAGACATAACTAAAATCTACGAGAATTACGAAATTTATCACCAAGGTGACTACAGCGACCACCCCATAATAAAGAGCGGAGGGAGTACCCTAAGGTCTGATGTAATCGTAGACGATTTACTCAAGAAGAAGATAATTTCCAAGCAAGGCAAATTACTTGAAATTGGTCCTGGCGGAGGAAACTTCCTTCGAGTCTGGAATAAAAACCTACCGGAGTGGAAACTTTATGCAGCTGATGTAAACGAAAAGGCAAGGGAAACAATCCTTTGCATAGATGGGGTCAAAGACTTTTACACAACTAGTATAAACCGCATCCCGCACAACTTTGACGTAGTAGTTTCCATACACTCCCTTGAGCATATTCCCGACCCCTTTGAATATTTGGTTCAGTTAAAAGATATCGTTAAGCATATGGGAATAGTGTTGATCAACGTGCCCAACTGCAATGACAACCCCTTCATCATAACCGTTGCCGATCATTGTACGCATTTTGTGCCGCGTACCTTGTCAAACTTGGTAACGGCAAGTGGCTTTGAAATTCTATCCCTTTCAACGAGTTGCATAACTAAGGAAATAGTCCTTGTCGCACGGAACGACATCAACAAAAAATCATTTAAGAACAATCTTGGACCGGCACGCCCCTGCGGTATGCTCTCATCTCACTTGAGGTGGCTCAATGAAATTATAAAAAAAATCAACAAACTGTCGGGGGACATGATGCTTGGTTGCTTGGGAACTTCTATTGCCGGCACCTGGTTGCGTAATCAGATTGGCCAACGACTAAAGTTTTTCGTCGACGAGGACGAGAGCCGGCAAGGCAAGAAACATTTTGGCCTTCCCATTTTGAGCCCTTCTGAACTCGGTAAGGATGCTTTTGTCTTTCTGACCTTCCCTTACCCCGTAGCTCTTGAAATATCAAAGAGGTTCGAGGACCAAGACTTTCAATGCATCCTTCCTCCGAAAAGCTTCAACCCGTAATATGAAAAAAGCACTACTGGTAGGTGCTGACAGCAAAATCGGGAGTCAGATTGAGCTTATCTTAGAAGGTCTGGGCAAAGAGTTTATTGGCACTTCAAGAGATTCAGCCATTTGCTTTCAAAAAGGTAGAGTTCACTTGGATTTGAGCCAAGACTTGAGCGAATGGGAAATACCTGAAAACATCGATACTGTTTTTTTTTGCGCATGCGTTTCCAGCCTTAAGTTTTGCCGATTGAATCCAATAAGTTCAAACTTCGTCAATGTTACAAACACTCTATTCTTGATTCGAAGATTTTCCGAAAGGAACATACATACCGTGTTCCCCTCAACAAGCATGGTATTCGACGGTACGACTCCAAACAACAAGATTAAAGGCAAAACAAATCCTTTGACGGTTTACGGCAAACAAAAGCTACAAGTCGAAGACTGTTTGAAGAAACTCCCTCGAACATCTATTGTTCGACTGTCTAAGGTATTGGGAAATGAAGTGGAGTTGTTTGGCGATTGGGTAAAAAAATTGAACGACTGCCGAACCATTCACACATTTGCAGACCTTCGCATCTCTCCTATCCCTTTGGAATTCGCGGCGAGGTTCATGGTTTCAGTAGCTCAAAATAGATATTTTGGGACTTTCCATGCAGGTGGAAACAAAGATGTTTCTTATTACGAAATTTCGACTGAGATAGCTGAAAAACTGGGAGTGAATCCAGCTTTGGTCAAGAAAAGCACCGCAAAAAATGCCGGCATTCCCCAAAGCGAGATTCCCCGAAACACCACTCTAGACACAACTTCCAGTTATAGTTTGCTTCGAATGTGGTCGCCCGACGTATGGGAGACGATAAATGCAATAGTAAAATAACATCAAAATGAAGAACATACCTTACTCCATATCAAATGATTTTTTAAAAGATGCCCAATGGCTGGAGCCATTACTTATCGAGGTTGATAAAAAGCCGATCATCGAGAATCTTAACCACAAGTTTTGTTCTTTCGGAAGTTGCTTCGCTCAAAATCTACAGTCCTTCATGCTTCCCTTCGGCTTTCACTTTTATTTCGAAAGACAAATCTGTGCCTATTATCAGGTCAAGGCTATGGAAAACTTATTTCTGAGGTTGCTTGAGGAGGAGGATTATTCGGATGAGAGAATCTACGAATTCTCAAAAAATGATCACATGGCCTATGAGTATTTCAGACTTCGTCATTATGGGAAGAACTCCAAGGAGTTAGTTTTGCATGAAATGAGAAGGCTTGATCAAGAGTGTCGCGAGGAGATTGGCTCAGCAGATACTTTTGTTACAACTCTCGGAACGACTATTTATTACAGAAAGAAAAATGGCCGAATCGTTAACGCTTTTTTTGGAATGGAAATGGACGAGAGTAAAGGGTTCGACCAATTGTCGGTCGACGAAATCCTTGAGTCATTGGAGTCCATCCTTGCAAGTTTAAAAAAACTAAGGAAGGGAAAGCCTTTCAACTGGATTCTTACAATTAGCCCACAGAGATACGCATGGCCGAAAAAATGGACGGGAGTCGACAATGTGACTCAAAGTTTTATCTGCAAGGCAAAAAACATGATAGCCATTCAGGAATTCCTCAAGAGTCACACATCCGAGAGCATAATATACTTTCCTTCTTTTGAGATAGTGATCGATGAACTTAGGCTATTCGAAACCCTTTCTACCTATGACCATTTGCATATTAACCGAGAGTTAACACCAAAATATGTGGTAAAACGATTTCTCAAAAGTTATTGCACCAGTGATTTGGTAAATCTTCTGCCATTGGTGGAAGACATAGAGAAACTTTTCACCTTTACCACTTCGAGAATGAAAGCAGGTGCGGATTTTAATAGCGACCTGATCCAACCGGCATGGGATTTACTTCTTCACGAATTGAGCAAGCATAAGAACACGGAACCCCTTCTCCAACAAATCGACCTCAAACGGAAAAGTTTCGAGAACTCCACCAACTGAATAAAATTCCCTTTGTAAAAACCAATACCTCTATTAATTCAAGTTTTCCAGCGATTTACGATTTTTCGATTATGCCCTACGCACTCGGAGATTTGATAACTTGGTGTGTAAAGACTTCGATCAAGGCCAAATATTGCAAATGTGAGGGGGTTGATATTTTTGTTTGTGCTGATGTAGACGACCCCGCATGTCTGTTTCAAAACACCTATATCAATAAAAACAATTACCAAGGTTTCCTAAAGGATTTGAGAAAAGTATTTGATTTTCATCCATTGGCAAAAAGTTGCAAGTTTTTCAGGAATCGAGATTCCTTTATGCAAGCTATTCGGTCACGGTTCGCTAAAGAACAGGACGCTCTGGTTCAGGCTTATTTCCTAAGTTACCTTCAAGCATATGAAAAAAGGACCTCTCCATTATCTCTCAGTCGTTACCATCATTCGGAAATAACTCTCCACAATGACATCAACGAATACCATAAAAAGCATCATGAGATACCTTTTCTCCTATCACCCTCACCAATACTGAAACAAGTTAAAACAAAAAAGAAAAAGCTGGGAGACAGGATTTTCGTTGCACTTAACTTTAGGCTTAGGGCACAGGACAAAAACACAGACGATGCATGGCTTGAAAGAGACTCGGACATAGGGGAATGGATGCAGTTTTTGAGATATTGCGTTACCGTATACCCTAATCTTTGCTTCGTCTTGCTTGGAAAACTAGAAGAGAAACCAAGTGAACTTCTTTCTCTGGAAAATTGCTTTGTTCCGCGACTCAACAATCAAGACCTTGCACATGAACTGGCATGGGTAGAAGAATCGGATTTCTTTATGGGGAGCTCCAGTGGATTTGCAGCCATGGCAAACTTTTCCAAAACGCCTTATATCATAACAAAAATAACGAAAAGCGCGACGGGACCATACTGTATACCATTCGGCAGTCAAAAACTGCCTTTTGCACAGGGCTTTCAGAAATTAATATACGAGACAGAGTCAAAAGAATTATTGGTTAGGCTTACCGACACTTGGTTGCACTTTTCCTCAAACCTAAAGAAAAGCAAAGTCATGCCCAAAGAAAAAATAACTAAGGCTAATCCCAAGCATACACGGGCTTTGGATCAAAAACTCAAAAAACCAAAAACTCTTTCTGAAATTCACTCCCTTCTCGAGAATGGACAGTACCACCAAGCGAGAAAGTATCTGAACATTGAACTCCTTCGAGGCCTTTTATCGGAAAGCGACTTATCTACCTTTCATCATTACTGCTCAAAGGTCTTGTATGAGTTTCGAGAATACGCGCAGGCCAAGGCGGAATCAATCAAGGTAGAGAGGAAATTCATCTCGGATGAACACCAAACTCTAGTTGAACAAATCAATGCCTCCTTACTTTTGGAAAACATCGACAGGTTCTTGACTCTGAATCCAGAAACCGAATCTGGCTTTCTTGGGCTAGAGATAGTGAGGGCCAGATGCTTATTTCTGACAGAAAATTATATGGATGCGTCTCGAGCACTTCAAAGGCATGCGGAACGCTTTCCAGCAGATCCCGCAATCGAGGAAATCAACAAATCCATCAAACAACGCTTCGAAAATGAGTTCGAAAAATAAACCGGATGGAGCAGCAACGCATAACTTGCCTCTCGCGAGGTGAATGAATCTTGGCTATGGGCAGCGGGGCGGTCGATTAACAGCCGTGTAGACGCCTTCTTAATACATGGGACGCGGTGAAAGCCATTTCCCGTCAAAGGAAATCGTTCTCAAGAGCACATTTTGGATAAAGGAACAGTCCATTTTAAAGAAATCCTTACGAAAATGCCCACTATCGGCGTTATAATCCCCAACTTCAATCATGGTGTTTCAATTACTGAAACCATCGAGTCTATATTATCTCAATCGGTACTCCCGGATGAGATTCTAGTAATCGACGATGCTTCTACTGATAACAGTGTGGAGATCATCAGTTCGTTAAGTAAAGATATTCCTATCATTCGGCTCATTAGAAATCAGAAAAATCGCGGTGTAAACTATTGTATGAATTTAGGAACTAGAGAAGCCCAAAGCGACTTGATTATTTACCGGGCAGCGGACGATGTTTTTATTCAAAATGCAATTTCAAATGCCCATACTGCTTTCCAGCAATACCCCCGTGCCTCGATTGCTTGCGGAGAAACAATCTTCTTTAAAAACAACCTCGCTGCAGGCACGCGCGAAACCTTGGCTCTTGCGAAGGAGACAACTTTCTTTTGTCCCGATAAGCTCTTGGATTGTTGGCAGTCGGACTTTAATATTCCAACCAGTGCCTGCATAACTAAAAGAAATGCGGTGCTCTCCGTTGGAGGATTCAAAGATCAGGCAAGATGGCATGCTGATTGGCTTTGTCTCACGACTATTGCAATGCGGGACGGACTAATCTTTGTTCCTCATCCAATTACTGGCTTCAGATTAAGTTCTAACTCTTACGGGAATTCCAACCTCTTGAACCGAAAGAAACAACGAGCAGTTTTGAAATACTTGGTCGAGGAAGTAATGAACTATAAAAAGTCTTTACGACACAGGTTTAAGGAGAGTGGTGCTTTTGGCATTTTTGGAGATCCTCTAAAATCGCTCTTTGAGGAAGAGTCTTACTCCTTGCCAAAGAAATCTTCTATGCTGATCAATCGACATAATGATAATATCGCTCCAGAACAAAAAAATATGGATTCCGGTATTTTAGGTGTCGTGATCAGGCGACTTGAGGAACTAGATAATGAACTTAGTTTCTTAATGGATTTGCCGAAGCCCAAGATAATGATTTTTGGAGCAGGCACCCAGACTTTGTTTTTTTTGGAAATTTGGAACCGTCTCAAAATGCCAAAAATCAGTGGAATTGTTGTATCGCAAACGGATGCAAGAACCGAATTCCAAGGCTTGCAATTGAAACAAATCGATTGCCTTGAAGATTCCCATATCGATCTTTTTGTATTATCGTCCAAATCCTTTGAACAGGAAATGGCCGCAAAATTGGACGAATTGCGACCATCTTCAAACAGGATATCTTTTTGGGCAAAGGAACTAACTCGCCTGCCATAAGCATATGGTTCTTTACCAAGCCTAAGTCTCAAATAAAAACTAAAGTTCATTGGATTTGCTAATTCTGACAGATTTTCATCGAGGAAGTTACGAAATTGTCGGCAAACTTTTCCAAACAACATTGCAAGAGTTTGGACAGGTGGAGCATCTCCCAACACCCAGAAATATCAAAGAAAGAAATATTCTTTCTGAAAGGGTATTGGGAGGTGTTGTTTTCCACAATACTCTCGGAGATTCATTTGTTACGTTAGATAGAAGCTACAATATCGCGCTACCCGCTCATGAGTGGAGTGAATATCCAAAAAATTGGATTAAATCATTGAATAAGTTTGATGAAATTTGGACAACAACCGATCATGTTTTGGAAGTGCTTAAAAGAGGAGGGTTAAATGTACCTGTTTTCAAACTTCCTCCTGCCTTGGATTCTGAAAATATTCCTAAAAAGAAGAACTGGAACCTCTCACTTAAACCAAAGTTTTATTTTGTTGGCGAACCGCATTTCAGAAAGGGACATCATCTACTAATCCATGGATTCATGAAGGCCTTTCCCCAAGGAGGCGAGGCATTACTTACGATCAAGACATCCCCTTCATGCGAATGGGAAAGCCCTCGAGATGATATTATTTTAATCAAAGAAAAATGGTCGCGTGAAAAACTATTGTCGGAATATCGACGCCACGATTGCTTCGTAAGCGCCAGCTTGGGCGAGGGCCTTGGGCTTCCCGTTGCCGAGGCCATCATGTCGGGACTGCCTGTCTGCACTAATTTCTGGGGTGGCCACGAGTCCCTACTTGGCGAGGGTTGCTTCGTACGAATGGCCCACGAAGAGATTCTACAGCCTTTCTCGAGTGACCCGAAATTTTTCGCAGCTGGCCAAAAGTGCGCCTTTTCCCCACCCGATCAGATCAAGGAAGCCCTTTTGGGCTTTCTCGCGCTCCGCCCCGAAGAAAGACAGTCCATGACCGCTTCGGCCAGGAAATTCCTCTGCGAACGCTATGGTTCGCCACAGGCCAGCCAAAGAATCCTGGATAGAATCAAGGCAATTGAAGCGACCCATGGTGCCTAAAAACTACCTTTATCCGTCAAAAATGATTGCGCATGAACGGTTTCTACTCTTAGAAAACTCCTCGTAAAGAGATGGATAGCAAATCAGATGGCAAGGCTTCTTCACTTAAATGGGCGATTGGCGAGTTGTCCAAGCAAAGGGAAGAACTAGAGGGAAAGCTCAAGGTTGCCCGCAAGCGGGATGAAACGAGCGCCTTGATCGATGAGGTTCATGCCCAGAAGGAAGCCCTGGAGAAAAGAATCTCTTCCCTCCAGGAAGGTCTTAGCGTCTCCTCCGAACTGGTGGAAGACGAAGTCGACTCGCTCGAGGAAACCATTTCGACCGTGGACGAGAAACTGGGACTTGCCCAGGAACGCCTGGAGGCCCTTGAGCAGGAGGAATACCTCGAGGAACTCGGAAGGAAACTGAATGGCGGCCAGTACTCCGAAACCGACTTTGAGGAACCCTCCTCGGAAGATGAGTTGCCGGACTTGGCTATTGAAGCCTCATCGCCTCTTTCAGAGGGCGAATCCTCACCCCTCTCCGATACCGATCCACAGCTTCACGCTTCCGTGGAGTCATCCCCCACCCCAGTGCTTATGAAGTCCCCATCCAATAGAATCGAAACCGATCAAGAGGAGGAACTCTCCGTCGCTAGCGTCGCAACCGAGGAAGCCCCTCCATCCCAGTTGCCCGAAGAAAATAGGCTGGAGCTCTGCTCGGACGTCACGGCAGCCAGCCTCGAAGAGTGCGCCAAGTCCCTCGGCCTTGAGCCCGAATACCTTCTCAACAAGGGAATGCAAGCGGTCCTGCGAATGATTGCCCGCAATGGCAACAAGATCAGCTTCCCGCTTGAAGTCGACCAGCTCAAATAACTTTTCCTAACACCTTATCCCATTTCTGATCGTGACCCCCACGGGGGTCTTTTTTCGTTTAGAGGCATGAACCCCTTTCAAGAATTCAGAGAGCGCTTCATCGAGCAGGTGCCCGAGTACCTCCACTTGAGCGTGGAGAGCCTTTACATGATCTATTCCGTCCTAGTGTTCTTGGTGATCCTGCTCGCGGCATGGATCTCGAACTTTCTGGTCAAGCGCTTCGTACTCCGCTTCACCCGTTCCCTAACGGAAAAAACCAAGACCAAAATCGGCAAGTACCTCCTCGAGGAAAGGTTTTACCACAGGCTTGCCCACCTCGCTCCGGCCTTCGTCATAAGCGCCCTTAGCTCGGTAGCATTCACCGACTCCCCCACCCTTGGATCCCTGATCGAGAAAATGGTCAACCTCTACCTCGTCCTTATCGGACTCTGGGTCATCGATGCCGTGATCAACACAGGCCTCAAGCTCTACCAGCACAGCGAGCTCTCGGAAAAGCTGGCCCTCAAGGGCATTTGCCAAGCGGCCAAGATCGTCATCAATGCCTCCGGCCTCATTTTCATCCTTTCCATTCTACTGGACAAGTCCCCCCTCTATTTCTTCTCCGGACTGGGAGCCTTGACCGCAATCCTTCTTCTCGTATTCAAGGATTCAATCCTCGGGCTGGTTGCGGGCATACAGCTTTCCCTCAATAAGATGGTACGCCTCGGCGACTGGATCGAAATGCCCAAGTACGGGGCTGACGGAGACGTCATCGAAGTTTCCCTGACCACCGTGAAGGTCCAGAACTGGGACAAGACTATTACCTCCATTCCATCCCATGCCTTGGTCTCCGACGCCTTCAAGAACTGGCGAGGCATGAGCGAATCGGGCGGACGAAGAATCAAGAGGAGCATTTTCATAGATATTTCAACCATTCGCTTCCTCGACAAGGCTACCTTGAACAAGTTGATGAAGATCGATCTCATTCGAGACTACCTCGAGGGAAAGATCGAGGAGATCGGAGAAGAGGGAAAGGGGGACGCGTTATCCCTCAACCAGCGCAACCTGACCAACGTCGGCACCTTCCGAGCCTATTGTCACGCCTACCTAAGATCCAACTCCCAGATTCATCAGGAGGAAATGACCTTTCTAGTCAGGCAACTCGCGCCGACCGAGAGAGGGGTGCCCATCGAAATCTACGTCTTCGTCAAGGACGTCAGGTGGGTCCACTACGAGAGCATACAGGGGGATCTCTTCGATCACCTTCTCGCCTCGCTCGGGACCTTCGGTCTGCGGGCCTTCCAACTCCCGACCGACTCGAGCCTCTCTAAACCGTCCCCGCCTCCAGCGTAACCCTTCCAGACGCGCTTTTATCCTTGCCCAAATCTCAAAGGAAGATGGACTTGGATATCCCATGAAAAAGGACATTCTCTTACTTACCGCCCTTCTGATCTCGTCGACGGTCGGGCCTAGGACCCACGCGAATTCTCCTGAGCTCTTCCTCTGCGACGACAAGGAAGGCAACGCAACCTCCAAGAAGGAGGAACCCAAGAAGGATGAAAAGGAGAGACCCAAGACCACGACTCCTGAAAAGAAGCATATACGCATCGAGCTTTCTCTGAAGGGTTTCTTCGAGGACCCTGATGCCGTGCCCATCTCCATCGATACCAAGAACTGGCCCGAAATCAAAGTTACCACGCCCCCGATTCAAGGCAGAAAAGTTAAGAAGGGCGACCTCCTGCTGGGCCTGGAACAGGAAAAGATATCCCGTCGAATGGACCTAGTGAACTTCGATCTCTCGATGGTGGAACTGGACAGGCAGGTCCTCTCGTCCGAGCTCAAACTCGACGAGGCTCTCGCTCCAATGGAGAAGGAGGAACTGGAACGGGTGGAAGGATACGTCAAACAGGATTTCGAACGCTTCAAGGAGATCGAACTGCCCTTCGACAAGAAGGCTGCCGACATGACCCTGAAGTCATATCGGGACAGCTTGGCCTACGCCACCGAGGAACTCAATCAGCTAAAGAAAATGTACGAGGCGGACGACCTCACCGAGGAAACCGAGGAAATTATCCTTCAGAGAACACAAAATCAGGTAAACCGGGCGAAATTCATGCTCGAGGGAGCGATCAACAGGAACGAACGTTTTCACCAGATTCTCGTTCCCCGTGAGGTAGTCGCGGTGGAAGATTCCTTCAACCGCAAGAAACTCTCCATGTCGACGCTCCGTAAGATCATGCCCCTTGAGCTGAAGAAGAAAAGGCTCGAGATGGATAAGCTGAATGAGGAAAAGACCAAGCTCCTCCGAATCAAGAAGGAGCTTGAGTTCGACATGAGACAACTCAAGCCCGTCGCTCCCGCTGCAGGCATTCTCTATTGGGGCACCTTCAAGAAGGGAAAATGGTCCGGGACTACCATCCTCGAGCCAAAGCTCAGGAAATCCGGAATCATCAAGTCCCACGAGGAATTCCTGACCATCCTGCCGCACAAGAGTACCCAGGTACGGATCTCCCTCTCCGAGAAATACCTCCACGAGGTTCACGTCGGAATGAAGGGCAAGGTCCTGCGCTCCGCCAAACCCAAGGACAAGCTGGAAGCCTGCCTGACCAAGATAGGGGAAATTCCCATCAACCCCGGCATCTACGATTTGACCGTGGAAGTAGCGATACCGGAGGGAGAAAAACTCCCCCTTCCGGGAACGGCCTGTACCCTCAAGGTCGTGACCTACGAAAACCCCGACGCCCTCACCCTTCCCTCCTCGGCCGTATTCAGCGAGGATGCCGATCCCGATTCGAAATTCGTCTACCTTCCAGGCAAGGACAAGCCCAGAAAGAAGACCGTCGAGGTTGGAAAAAGATCGGGTGAAAGGGTGGAAATCCTCAAGGGCATCCGCCCCGGGGTCAAAGTCCTGACTGAGAAACCGAAGTCTTGATCCCTTTCCGGAAGAGATTTTTCCGCAGGCCGCCTTCCGCTTGCCTGGTTGCCATGTCCCTCACCTGCCTGCCTTTCCTCGGCGGAAAGGATGAAAACGCCTCTCTCCCTGTTGTTGCACCGTCCGAGGCCCAAATCTCAAAATCCATCGACCGGGGATGTGAGTTCCTTCGTAAAATCCAGAATAAGGACGGCTCGTGGGGTTCGGCCCGCCAGACCAAGGGGCTCAATATTTTCGCCCCCGTCCCGGGCTCCCACAGGGCTTTCCGTCTCGCCGTGACGGCCTTGTCGATTTGCGCCTTGATCGAGAACAAGGGGGACGACGAAGAATACATCGAAACCATTGGCAGAGCCCAGGATCACCTGCTTGAGAATCTGCCCAACCTGCGCCGGGCAACCCCAATGGCCGTTTACAACGTCTGGGCCCATTGCTACGGGCTGCAGGCCCTCTCGAGAATGCACAGTAAGGCAAGAGAATCCGAAAAGAAGCAAAAAATCGAGGAGGTCATGATCCAGCAGGTCAAAATGCTTCAAAAATACGAATCGGTGGACGGCGGATGGGGTTACTACGATTTCAACCTCCAGACCAAGCAGCCATCCGGATCCTCCATTTCTTTCGTCAATGCAACCGGACTGGTCGCCTTGAAGGAAGCCCAGGAGCGGGGCATTGAAATTCCAAAGAAACTGTCCGATCGGGCGATTGCCGCCATCCAGCGCCAAAGGTTGCCCGATCACAGTTACCTCTATGGAGAGTACTTGAAATACAAGCCGCGACGCGGCATCAACAGACCAGCCGGCAGCTTGGGACGGTCACATGCCTGTAACGTCGCTCTTCAACTGTGGGGGGACGAAACCGTGACCGATCAAGTACACAAGATCTGCCTCGACCGCCTGATCAAGCGAAATGGCTGGCTGGACATGGGACGCAAACGTCCGATACCTCATGAGTCGTGGGCTGCGGTTGCGGGCTACTTTTTCTACTACGGTCACCTTTACGCTTCCTTCTGCATCGAGACTCTAAAGGCCAAGGACCAGCCCGTCTACAAACGGGGCCTCGCGGCGATTCTCGTACCCCTGCAGGAAAAGGACGGATCCTGGTGGGATTTCCCCTTTTACGACTATCACCAGCAATACGGCACCGCCATGGCCCTTCTAAGCTTGAGGCGCTGCCTGCCTTCAAAGGCAGCAGATTGAGAAGCCATCGAACTGGGGCTCCCCTTCCCTTTCATCCTCCGTCTTCGATTTCCAATAGTCCCTCAGCCTCCTCTCCACCGCCTCGATCATTCTGCAAGTCTCAACTCTTTTTCCCTCCACCATCATTTCAACAGTGCCGTCGGACAGGTTCCTCACGAAACCGGTGACCTCGAATCCACTTGCCTCCCTCTCGACCTGCCAACGGAAACCCACCCCCTGCACGCGCCCGGAATAAACGATCCGAACCCTGTAGTATTTTGATTTCTCTGCCATAACAAAAACTACTTTTTTAAGTTTAAAATAAAAACTAATTGACCTCGGGGTCGGTACGAGTGAAAAGTTATTCGTTCCCAATGAACTCAACCACCCTTAACGCACCAGCACAGCAATGAGCCAATACGAATTCGACGGTAACAGCGAAGGAGATTGGGAGGAGAACGAGGACATAGCCTGGAACGAGGCTGACTGGCAGAAGTTTCTGCGCAAGTCGGACAAGGAGGTATCGAGGTTCATTTCGGCTTATAACAAAACCAAGAGCGATCCCGACCGACTCGATGCGATCGCCGCCCTTATGGGCTGGCAGCAGGAAGACTGGGCTTCCATCGACGACCTCGAACTGGACGAGGAGCAAATGAGGCAGATCAAGCCGATCGACATCGAGGAAGTCCGGCAAATGGATCCCTATACCATCCACCGGCATCCCATCTACATCGCCACGACCGCCCTTTACGCCTACCTTCGCAATGCCTGGGAGCACCTCATGCGGCACAATCGCGATCAACCCAAACCCCATGTCGCCTGGAGTTACTGCGGCAGCTTGGCGGATGGGGAGAGACATAGCCTTCTGGCCGCCAACAGTCTCGACTTGGGCGACTATCTCCTTGCCGTTTGCCACCTCAAGAAAGCTCACGCGGCCTTGAACGAGTCCCTTAGGATCAACCGGCTCTTCTCCCATCAAAGCAACAAGGTCCTTGAGGAATACTTCAAGGAAACCAACTTGCGGCTGCATGACCTCAGGGAGATCTGGTTGCGCGTCATGCACGACTGCAGGAAGTAACCAACCCCCTTTCCCCCTTCACTTCCAAGCCGGCAAATTGCCGGCTTTTTCTTTTGCAAGGAGCCTTTCCATGCCTCCCGCGAGCGCATCCAAACTTGCCACGAGTCCCGAATTGCACAAGCATAGGCGAATGATTTCCCCCAAGGCCATGATCCTCGCGCTGGCCATAGCCCTAGCGCCCTTTCTTCACGCTGCAAAGAAGCCTAACGTCCTGTTCATCTTTGCCGACGACCAGTGCTATGAGACGATTCGTCACCTGGGTATAACCGATATCGAGACCCCCAACCTCGACCGCCTGATGAAATCCGGCACCAGTTTCACGAGGGCCTACAACATGGGCTCCTGGAGTGGCGCGGTCTGTGTGGCCAGCCGGCACATGCTCAACACCGGTCGCTTCATCTGGAGGGCCGAGCAGGCATCGAAGAAGGCGGAGGACGAGCGGGCCGCGGGACGCTTCTGGTCGGAAAACATGAAGGACGCCGGCTACAAGACCTACATGACCGGCAAGTGGCACGTCCGGGCAAGTGCCGAAAAATGCTTCGACGTAACCCGAAACGTGCGCGGAGGCATGCCCAACCAGACGCCTCAGGGATACAACCGACCTCAGCCCGGAAAGCCGGATCCATGGAGTCCCTACGACCCCAAGTTCGGGGGATTTTGGAAAGGGGGCAGGCACTGGAGTGAAATCGTGGCCGATGACGCCGTCTATTTTCTCGACGAGGCCAAGAAGCACGCCGCCAAGAATCCCTTCTTCGCATACGTCGCCTTTAACGCTCCGCACGACCCCCGCCAAGCACCCAAGGAATTCATCGACAAGTACCCTCTGAATCGGATCAAGGTTCCCTCCAGTTTCCTTCCCATGTATCCCTACAAGGACAAGATTCGTTGCCCCCACAGCCTTAGGGACGAAAAGCTCGCCCCGATGCCACGGACCGAGCATTCAATTAAGGTCAACCGTCAGGAATACTACGCCATCATTACCCACATGGACGTACAGATTGGGCGAATTCTGGATGCCTTGGAGAAATCGGGTATGGCGAAGGAAACCTATGTCTTCTACTCGGCCGACCACGGCCTCGGCGTGGGCCACCACGGTCTGCTCGGCAAGCAAAACCTCTACGAGCACAGCACTCGCGTCCCCTTCATCGTCCAGGGACCCGGCATTCCCAAGGGCAAACAAGTCGAAGCCCCAATCTATCTTCAGGACGTAATGGCAACCTCCCTCGCCCTTGCCGAGGTTGAAAAGCCGGCCCACGTCGAGTTCCACGACGTTCTTCCCCTCGCCCGGGGAGAATCGAAAAAATCTCCCTACAAGGAAATCTACGGAGCCTATCTCAGCGCCCAACGCTCGATCACGATCAAGGACTTGAAGGTAATCGCATATCCCGACGTGCCTATTATCCGGGTCTATGACTTGGCCAAGGACCCTTTTGAGGAGAAAGACTTGGCCTCCACCCCCGCAGGCAAGGAAACGATCAAGAAATTCTTCCCGAGGTTGCTGAAGCTGCAAGCCAAAATGGGAGACGCGCTGGACCTGCGCAAAGCCTTCCCCGAACTGGCAAGGAAATAAGACCAAGGTCGCCTGATCGATAGCCCAACTCATCGAGCCAAGGAACTTCACGCGATTATGAAAAAAGAGCCCTTGGCTGGGAAATACTCGACCACCATCTCCGGGGTCTTGTTCCTCCAATTGGCTCTCTGGCTTTTGGCCGTTGGTTCCTTGTCCGCCGCCAAGAAGCAGAAATCCCTTCCCCCACCCTCCCTGCAGGAAACCTTTTCCCCCTCGCAGTTGAAGGAAGACCTCAAGGTCCTCAGGGAAGCCCTCGAGGAAGGGCACCCCGGGCTCTATCTCTATACCCCCAAAGAGGATTTCGACCGCCATTTCGAACGGGCTGAAGAGGCTTTGGATCGCACGATGACCTTGCGGGAATTCTACCTGGAAGTCACCCCCCTAGTGGAGAAGGTCTATTGCGGGCATACTTATTTCGACCTCCCTCAGAAGTTGCTTAACTCCCTGCTCAAGGATACTCCCCAATTTCCGTTGCCCTTGGTTTTTCTCAACCAGAAAGCATACCTCGATCATGCCGCTCTCGAATTGCCGCTAGGTTGCGAGATTACCGCGATAGACGGAATCCCCATGGAAGCCGTGATGAAAAAACTCCTGCCCCAAGCTAGGTCGGACGGTTACAACGAAACCATGAAATACCACATCCTGGCCAATGACTTCGGTCTTCGCCACTTCCTTTCCTTTGGACCTGCGCAGAATTACCGAGTCGACTACCTCCCCTATGGATCCGAGGAAACGCTTCAAAAGCAAATCTCCGCAATTCCCGCCAAGAAGCTCGGAGGAAGGTTGACCCAAAGGCATTCCGAATCTCCCAAGCGAAAAAAATACAAAATAGGCGCCGTCGAGATGGGCATTTCACTGTTCAGCATGAACACCTTTGACTTTGGCCTGAACAAAAAGGGCCGACGCAAATACAAGGACTTCCTTCGTCAGAACTTCAGTGCACTCGAGGAGGACGAGGACGCGCGGTGCATCATCCTCGACCTTCGAAAAAACGACGGAGGTTTCGTTGGGAATGACGCCCAGCTCTTTGCCTACCTCGCCCAAGCACCCTTTCGCGACTTCCGATCCGCACGGATGACGACCCTTGAGATCCCGGTCAAGGATCACCTTTCCCGCCATCAGTTTCCCAAAATGCTTGAGAAGATTTTCGCCAAGGAGTTCAAGTCGTTGGAAACGGGGAAGTTCACCATGATCGACGAAAAGAATCGCCGCTGGACACCCAAGAAAAACGCCTTCGACGGACAGGTATTCGTCCTCATCAGCGGATGGACTCACTCCGGAGGCACGGTTCTGGGAAGCTACTTGCTCAACAACGACAACGTCACCTTCATCGGTGAGGAAACGGGGGGGGGACACGCCCTCTTCACGGCCGGGAACATGGTGCTCTACGACTTGCCCAATACGCTTTGCCAACTGGAAGTCCCACTAATTCTCTATGAAAACTTCAAGGGCTCGAAAAGTTTCCCTAAAGGAAGCGGAATTCGACCCGACCACAAGGTTACGCAAAGCCAGGAAGACCTTATTGCAAATGAAGATACGGTAATGAATTTCGCCTTGAGTCTGGCAAGAAAATCAATTCCCCCAAAAGACTCTCCCCGCAAATAGATTCGGCTCCATCCCAAGGAGCCACTCAACCTCTCTTTATGAAAATCGTTATCCTGGACGGCCAGACCCTAAACCCGGGGGATCTCTCGTGGGACGAAATCGCCGAGTTGGGCGAGGTGGAAATCTTCGAGCGTACTCCTCCCGAACTGGTAGTGGAAAGATCCTCCGGCGCGGAGGCCGTCATCACCAACAAGGCGGTTCTCGGCGCGCAAACCCTTGCCGAACTCCGGGACCTCCGTTACATCGGCGTCACGGCGACCGGCTACAATGTGGTCGACCTGTCCTCTTGCCGAGAACGAGGGATTACCGTTACCAACGTCCCGTCCTACAGCACCAACTCCGTCGCCCAAGCCGTTTTCGCCCACCTTCTGCGTTTCACCCACCGCGTCGAGCAACATGCCGCATCGGCGAAGGAAGGCAAATGGAGTGGTCACCCCGATTTTTCCTACTGCCTTGGCTCCATCCACGAACTCGTTGGGAAAAGCCTCGGGATCCTCGGTTACGGTGAAATCGGACAAGCCGTCGCCCGGCTTGGCCGGGCCTTCGGTATGGAGATCCTAATTACCTCCAGATCCTTCCTTGAGGATGACCCCAGCCATGGCAAGGCGGTAAGCCTCGACGAACTCTTCGCCCGCAGCGACGTCCTTTCGCTGCACTGCCCCCTGACCGAAGAGACCGAACGATGCGTCAATGCCGAGCGACTTTCAAGAATGAAGGAGACGGCACTCCTCATCAACACCGCACGAGGTCCTCTGATCGACGAAAAAGCCCTCGCCGAGGCCCTCGATTCTGGGGTCATCGCAGGGGCCGGACTGGATGTTCTGAGCTCCGAGCCGCCCTCTCCGGACAACCCGCTCCTGCAGGCAAGAAACTGTTTCATCACCCCTCATTACGCCTGGGCCACCCTGGCCGCCAGGTCGCGCCTCATGAGGGAAACCGTCTCCAACCTGCGCAGTTTTCTCGAAGGCAAACCACGCAACGTCGTGGAAGGCTGAAGAAGCTCACTCGAACTTCTCCAGGTTCAGGCAGACCAACCTCCGTAGATCGCGAGCAAACAGTCGGCCCTCCGCGAGTGCAAAATGGGCCCGGGCATCGGTCCCAAGGATCTGCTGGCGATGCAGAGAACGAAAGGATTTCGGGGAAGCCTCCGCCAGCACAAGCTCTCCCCGCTCCGTAAGGATAACCAGTTTTTTTCCCGCCCTAATCAGATTTCCGGCTCCCATGGGGGGAGCCTCCCAGACGACTTTGCCAGCCTTTAGGCTTATGCACCGCAAGACCGGACCGCGCTCCTGCCTGCCATGAAAGCCGTAGACGAATTCTCCATCATGGACCGGAGTGGAGTAGTGGCAGTCGAGGATATCCTTTCTTTTCCAGAGGGTGCGGAAGGTGCCTTTGCCCGCGGCGCTCCGTTTATATTCCCATATGCCCGCCCCCACCTCGTAACAGGATGACAAAAGGACCCGGTTGCCGGCAACCATCGGGCTGGCGGCATTCACCGAGGCGTTTATGGGGGAACGAAATCTCTCGAAAAAAACTTCCTTGCCCGTCTTGGCGTTCAAGGCGAGAAAGCCTTCCCTCATGAAGGAAAGAACGAGTCGACCCGACGGATCGCCGAATGGAACGGCGGAGGAATAATCATTGCCGTAGGAGGTCGACGACCAAACGGTCTCACCCGTCTTCAAGTCTAGGGCAACCATCCCCGCCTTGGGGCCACCAACGTCGAAGACGACCTTTCCGTCCACGATTAACGGCGAGGAACAGCGCCCGAAAAACCCCTTGGGAGAAGAGAACTTATTCCCCAGATCCACTTTCCATTTCAAAGCCCCATCCTTTGTGGAAAGAGCATGAACCAAGCCCTGCGGACCATGAGACACCACCGTATCGGCGGAGATGGCGGGGGTGGATCGAGGACCGTCCTCCATCCCGAAACCGTCCCGGTAACCCGAGCGGTAGGAAAAGCGCCATTTTTCGCGTCCCGAATCCGGATCCAGACCGCGAACGAACTCCTCCTCCCCCACTCGTTCATGCAGGACGAGCAGGCCGTTGTCGCAAACCGGGGAAGCCCATCCGCTTCCTGCCTTTACCGACCATTCCATGGCGTAGTCCTTTCCCTTGGCCGGAACCGGGAGAAAAAAGTCGTCCAAGGCCCCGTCATGGTCGGGCCCGAGCCAATGCGGCCAAGGGAACTTCTCCGCCGACAACGGGAGCGAGACAATAAGAAGCAAAGAGACGATTCTCATGTAAATAGGATCATGATCCGAAACCAGGACGACGAGCAAGAAAAGACTTGTCGAAAAATCCGCCAGACTCATGAGTATAGGAAATGAAATTCGCTATTTGCAATGAGACCTACCAGGGCTGGACGCTTGAGGATACCTGCCGGCAGGTTGCCGAGACCGGTTACGACGGCCTGGAAATTGCTCCTTTCACGCTGAAGGAAGACCCTAGGGACGTATCCGAGGAGGAGGCCGGCAAGATCGGAAACCTGGTCCGCAGTCATGGCCTTGAAGTCGTGGGATTACACTGGCTCTTCGTGAAGCCATCCTGGCTCCACCTCACGACCGATGACCCCCTGCTTCGAAAGGACACCCTCGCCTTTGGGCGACACCTGGCTAAAATTTGTTCGGCCATGAAGGGCACGGTCATGGTCTGGGGTAGCCCCAAGCAGAGGGATCTGCACGATGACTGGGACTATGAGGACGCCCTATCCAGAGCCGCGGAAATTCTCCACGGAGTGGCGGAAGTGGCTCATGAGGGAGGCGTCACCATCGCCATGGAGCCCCTCGCCAAGACGGAAACCAATTTTCTCAATACCGCCGAGGAAACGGTTCGGCTGATTCATAAGGTCGACCACCCGGCTCTCCGCCTCCACCTTGACGTCAAGGCAATGAGCGACGAGGAGAAGGATATTCCGACCATTATTCGCGAAAGTCAGGCCGAACTCGCCCATTTTCACGCCAACGATCCGAATTTGCGGGGACCGGGATTTGGGGAAGTCGATTTCTCGCCCATTTCCGAAACTCTCTTCGAGGTAGGATACAAGGGCTTCGTCTCGGTGGAGGTTTTCGACTATAGCCCCGATCCGGAAACGATCGCCCAAGAAAGCTTGGACTATCTACGGGAAAAATTTTCCCGGGACTAGGGAATCTCGAAATACCTCGATTTCCCAACGTCTCCCAAGCCCAGTTCCCTGGCATAGCGGAAAAGAAGAACCTCCTTGGGCTTCCGTGGGGAAAATCCTCCGCGCACACGAGCCTCGGCCAGTCTGCGGAGGGCGAAAAAATCGACCGCAAAAGGGTTCTCTCCGAACAACAACTTGGGATCACGCCCTATAAACTCGGCGTCGAAGCGCCCCCCGCCCGCAAATTGAAACTCGCTCAGGTCGACGATGGAGAAAAGGCGCTTTTCCCAAATTTCCGGTATGGCAAGAATCTCCGCTGCCGCGGCAGGGGCAATGGTCGGCTTTTCCAGAAAACGCCTGTAGTTGTCGATCGCTCCCAAGGACATATTGGATGCGGCCGCGTCGATCCCGAGATTCAGGTTGTCCATGGCCACGGAGAGGTTGATCCAATGAGCATCCCCGAGGAAGAGCCTGGCCGGCAAGTAGCTCTTTCTTTCCTCCTCATTACGCCTCTTGCGATCCCCAAAGCGCAGAAAGAAACGGGCCCGGTCATGAGTGGTAGGAGGCATTGGGCTGTCATGAAACCAACGGTCATCGAAAAAGCCCTTTTCATCAGAGCTGTAGAGGCGGTGGCCTCGATAAAAACCGGCAGCCGAAGGAGCTAAAAAACCTCCTGCCCTGAGGTTGCGTCGGCTCTGATCCGCGAGGAATACGTCGCCCGCCGCATAGCCACGACTACGGAGAAAGGAGAGCAGACCATTCACCAGCACAGGCGAAACTTGGAGGCCAGGGGCGCAGGTAGTTTCGATCTTGATACCGATTTCCGGAACAACCGATGGAATCACCCTGACGCCCCCTTTTATTTCAGAATTAATGACCATCTTTTCAATCGCTCTCCGATAGGATAGCGAGGAGGGAGCGACCTTGGTCGCGAATACGTCCAGGGAGCGTTTGTCCACTGGCGAAACTTCACTTTTCGGCTCTTCGGGAAGGAATCCAGACTGCTGTCCCAAGGCCTCGAAATGAAAGCCGCTCAGGGCAAGGGAAATGATCAAAATGAAGACCCTTGCTTGACGTTTGCCCCTACAGTGAAAAAAACAGTGCATGCGCTTTGGGAAAATATGTTTACGAATCATGACCCTCGGGTCAATCTCGCTTGCTCTTTTGGCATGTTCCGAGGAACCCGTTACCACAACCACCCCGTCGACGCCTCCCTCCAAGCCCCTCCCCGACCTCAGCGATGCCCTTGAGAAAAGAGTCACCGGCAAACCCGAGGAAGCGGTCGAACTTCTTCGGAGGCACAACAAGGACTTTCCCGACTCCCCCGAGATTCTCACCCACCTTGGGAGAGCCTTGTTCGACTCGGAGCAGTTCGCGGAGTCGGCCTTTCGTTTCGACCAGGCACTTTCGGCCGGAGCCAGGAAGGAACTTCTCAAGGAAGCCGCCCTTGCCTACCTCAAAGCCGGTGACGCCGGTTCGGCCGAGTCCCGTTATTCCGGTTACCTTGAACAAAACCCCGACGACAAGGAAGCTCGGCTGGCCTACGGCCGAGTTCTGGCAAAGACCGGAAAGCACACTGAAGCCCTCAACTCCTTCGGCATGGCCACTGAGCATGCGACGCACGAGGACTGCCTCATTATGGCGGAGCTTTTCTTCCAGAAGAACCTGCTCGTCCAAGCCGAGCACTGGTACAGGGAATCCGCTCGGAAAGAAGATGGCATCACGCCCCGCCCCCTTCTCGGTCTGCTGAGGGTAAAACTTGCGACCGGAGACGAATCTTCCGCCGAGGCTCTGGTCCTCGCCATCGAAAAATCCAACCCCGGAACAATCGAGGGAAGCGGACTGAGCGGAGAAGCAGCCGAACTTTTGCGCAAGCGGAGAGGCTCCGATTATTCCGAACGGGGCCTTTCTCCCGGTGAAATGACCATCAGCGAACTTGCCTCGGCCCTCTTGAGCGTGGCATCATCTCCCGCCACAGAGGAACCCGTCGTCTCGAGAGCCCCAAAGACATCCCCTGCCAGCCCGCTCGAGCCCTCCGACAATCCTCAACCCCAGCCCACGGAGCCGATTCCGGGACCGACTGGGGATAGCCTTTCACTTGCTGATGCCTTTGCTTCCCCGGTCCGCGAGGAACTCGATCACCTCGAGCAGGGCAGAGCCGCCTTCGTGACCGGGAATTACACGAGCGCTCTCCTCTCCGCCCGAAAGGCCATCAAGGACAACCCCGAAAGCTCTGACGCCTGGAGGCTTTCCTCTCAGTCCCACTTTCAACTGGGGGAGGTCAGGGAGGCCGAAATGACTATCCTCGAGGCGATACGCCACAACCCTGACGATTTGCAGACCTATATGGAATACCTCCGCATCGCCAGGGAGACTCTTCCCGGGCCCCGCTACCTCAACGAGCTGGAGAAAGCCCTCGAGAGGTTCCCCGATTCAACGGAGATCCTCTGGCAACTTGCCCGTCGCTACCACCTCGTCGAGCGCATGCCAGTGACGGCCGGAATCCTCTATCGCAAGTTGATCGAAAAGGCCCCCGAAGGAAGTGTCATCGGTCAACAGGCCGAAATGGAGCTTCTCAAGATTCAAAATCTCTAGTTGCAAAAGGTTCGTTTTTCCATGCCGCTCGCCCATAATTTCGTCAACGAACTCAAGGACAGGATTGATCTATACGACTTGGTCAGTCCATACGTTCAGCTTAAGAAGAGCGGGTCCAGTTGGGTTGGCTTGAGTCCCTTCAGCCAGGAAAAAACCCCTTCCTTCTACGTTCACCCGGACAAAGGGTTCTTCAAGTGCTTCAGTTCAGGGGAAAAGGGCGATGCCATAACTTTCGTCCAGAAAATGGAAAACTTGGCCTTCATGGAGGCAATCGAGTTCCTCTCCAACCGTTTCAATATTCCGCTCAAGTTCGAGGAAGGAAGCGGATCGGTCCCCTTCGGGAAATCGGTCAAGTCGGAGCTCTACTCCTTGCACGAGGTCGTTGCGGACTGGTATGCCGGCCATTTGCTTGATGAGGGTAAGGAAGGCGCCGTCGCGCTCGAATACTGGACCAAGGAGCGAAGGTTCACTACCGACACGGCCAAGGAATTCAAGATCGGCTACTCGCCGGTCGACCGTTTTGCCCTCTCAAGGTTTCTCAAGGCCAAAAACATTCCCCCCGAGATTCTGGAACAGTCGGGCCTTTTCAACAAGAACCTTCAGGGTGGCGAATTCGTCTCCCGCTTCTGCGGAAGGCTGATGATACCGATCCGTGAGAAAATCGGTAGGATTTGCGGTTTCACCGCCCGCAAGCTTTCCCTCACTCCGGAATGGGGTGAAAAGAAGGCCCCCAAGTACGTCAACTCGCCTGAAACTCCTATTTTCTCCAAGGGTGAACTGCTCTTCAACCACGACTTGGCCAACAAGGAAATCAACGAGCAGACCGATTTCATTCTCGTTGAGGGCCAACTTGATGCCATTCGTTGCTGGGTGGAAGGCTTTCGAACCGTGGTCGCCCCTCAGGGAACCGCCCTCGGGGAAAACCAGGCGAGCCTTCTTCGCAAATCAAACCCAAGAGGAGTCGTTTGCCTCCTTGATGGGGATGCCGCCGGGCAAAAGGCGGCCTTCGACTACATTCCCATTTTTCTCAAGGCAGGACTTAACGCTCGTTTCTCAACCCTGCCGGAGGGCTCGGATCCCGATCAGGTTCTGCTAGACCAAGGGTCTGAGGGACTGGAAGACTTGCTGGCCCGGGGAGTCTCGCCCATACGATACGCCTACGGACATATGCTCCGCGACGTTGCGGACCCTGCCCCCGCA
>CEVF01307012.1_pt1 | contig 48193 bp, 44 predicted proteins | sample 356441 | NCBI WGS metagenome assembly CEVF01 (sample SAMEA2622765, study PRJEB7988) | marine metagenome | biome: marine biome (ENVO:00000447); feature: surface water layer (ENVO:00002042); material: "saline water (ENVO:00002010), including plankton (ENVO:xxxxxxxx)" | depth 5 m | reverse complement strand
CAAGCAGTTGAAGTATATATCGGTTTTAGGGACAATACCGTTGCAGATGGGGAAACTGACCTAGATACTGACGAAGTACTTGTAGAAACCTTGGATCCATCTACTTTTACAATCGGTGAATTTGGGCTGCCAAGAACAACCTATACCATTACCTTGCCGGAAATGGTTGCAGCACTGCCCATTTCAAACAGTGATGTTGATGGGTCAGACCAATTTACCATTCGATTCGAATTGGTATTGGTGGATGGAAGAAGGTTCTCATTCGCTGATAATTCAGGTACTTTGACGGGGTCCTTTTTTAGTTCTCCGTTCTTGTACACAGCAACCGTAGTATGCCCACCAAAACCACCAACCCCTGGGGTGTGGACCGTGGAAATGCAAGATGCATTTGGCGATGGATGGCAACCTACCACTGCTGATGGTGGCGGACCAGGCCTTGTTGTTACATTAAGTGATGGCACTGTTTATGAGATTGGCCTTTGCACGCCCTATGAAGATCCGGGCTATGATTGTACAGATGGGGCCAGTTCTGGTACTACCACATTTACTGTTCCTGCCGGATTAACGGAAGCTGCTGATTTTAATTTCAGGGGTGATTTTTGGGGTGAGATATCCTTTCAAATCATCACACCAAATGGAAATACGGTTGCAGACATTCCTGCAGGTACCGAGGCTGGCAGCATTGCCATTGATTACTGTAAAGACTAATTGAAGATTGGATTATAATTTTAATAGAGAAAAAGCCACCTTTCATAGGTGGCTTTTTTTATTCACCCTGTTAAAAAACTTCATTATGCATCAATAAAATCAAGTATTCTTGTTAATCACAAAAGTTCGTAATAATTTGTGGGGCATTTTCGGCCACATACTAATTTTAATGCTTATAGAACATGTTTCGGAATAAATATCTTTTTTGCCTATTGTCGGTCTTTGCAGTCATTGCCTGTAAACAAAAGACAGCGGAGGTAGCGGACAAAGAAAAAAAAGACCGGATTGTTGAAAAGAAACAAATCTTCAAAAAATTGGAAGCCAATAGTACTGGCGTTAATTTTGAAAACAACATCACCGAAAACCTTGAAACCCTTGAAAATCTTTTCAATTTTGACTATTTCTACAACGGTGCAGGCGTTGGTGTTGAAGATATCAACAACGATGGCCTTTTGGATATCTTTTTTTGTGGCAACCAAGTACCGAACAGATTGTACTTGAACAAGGGTAATTTACAATTTGAAGACATCACAGAAACGGCCGGCATCAACCAAGGAAAGATTTGGTCCAATGGAGTGGCCTTTGTTGACATTAATAACGATGGGTGGATGGATATCTATGTCTCACAAGGTGGTCCCAATAATAGGCCAAATCGAAAGAACCTGCTATTTATCAATCAAAAAAACAATACTTTTCTAGAAAACGCAGATGAGTATGGACTAGCTGATATGGGTATCAGTACGCAATCGGCATTTTTCGACTATGACCGGGATGGTGACCTCGATTGCATTGTAATGAACGAAAATGAGTATTATGGGGTTGACCCTATTAATCTGTATCGGATGGTCGAGGGTAACCTAGAGGCACAATATTTCAATTCTTCCCATTTCTATAGAAACGACAACGGTCGTTTTGTCGATGTGACCAAAGAGGTCGGCATACAACGGCCTATTTTTGGATTGGGCCTTGCCATAAGCGACATAAACAACGATGGTTGGCTAGACTTTTACATTGCCAGTGATTACTACATTCCTGATGCCTTGTTCATCAACGAAAAGGGTGTTTTTGTCGATAAGATCAAAGAGTACACCAACCAGATTTCCTTTTACGGAATGGGTATTGACATTGCCGATGTCAACAACGATTCCAAGCAAGATATTTTCGTGCTCGATATGGCTTCAAGCGACCATAAGCGCTCAAAGACACTAATGGCATCTATGAGCACCGACCGTTTTGATTACCTGGTAAATAAGGCCAACTTCCATTACCAATATATGTACAATTCATTTCAGCTAAATATTGGTAACAATAAGTTCAATAATATCGCCCAAATGACCAAAACGGCCAATACAGATTGGAGTTGGTCAGTGCTATTGACAGATTTTGATCTTGACCAAGACAAGGATATTTATGTTACCAACGGATACAGGCGCTATGCCCTCGACAATGATGTTCAGAACAAGGTTTTTGAGGCCCGCATGAAATATGGTAAGAATGTACCTCTGGAAATAAAAAAACAACTTTATTATGACATGCCCTCTGAAAAATTGCAGAACATCCTGTATGAAAACCAAGGTAATCTAAAATTTGTAGACCGTGCTTCAGAATGGGGTCTGGAGGATTTTACTTTTAGCAACGGGGCTGCACAGGCAGACCTTGACAATGATGGTGATTACGATTTAGTGGTCAACAACATCGATGATAAAGCTCTGGTATATCAAAATGTTTCGGTCGAAAGAAACGAGGGCAACTACTTAAAGATAAAACTGAAGGGAGTAAATTCTGAGCCCTTTGCAAAGGTTTCCATCAAATATGGTGGTAAAGAACAGTACATTGAAAGTCGTAGGATCAAAGGCTACCGGTCATCACACGACAACTCAATCATTTTCGGGCTTGGAAACACAGAAAAAGTTGATACGCTGAAGGTTGAATGGAACAATGGCAGCGCCGAAATACGGTATGATATCCCTAAAAATTCCGTCATTACCTTAGACATTGTAAATGCGAAACCATTGAAGCCTGAGGCAGACAAAGTTATACCGCTCTTTAAGGAAAGTGAGGTGCTTGGCCAACCCATAGTTCACAAAGAAAATCCTTACGATGATTTTGAAGAAGAAATTCTTTTGCCCTACAAACAATCAACACTTGGTCCATTTATGAGTAAGGGCGATTTTAATGGCGATGGCCTAGAAGATGTTTTTATCGGCGGCGCGTCAGGCCAAGCGGGCCAATTACTTAAAAACATAGGCAGTGGTTTTGTGGCCGTGGCTTCAAAAGCATTGGATAATGACAAGGGCCATGAGGATATGGAGTCGGTATTCTTTGACTTCGACAATGATGGAGACCTAGATCTCTTCGTGGTAAGTGGCGGCAACGAATTCGATGAAAATTCCTCTTTCTTTACCGACCGGCTTTACATAAATGATGGCAAAGGCAACTTTACAAAGGCAAAGCAACCTGAGCTTGAAAAATATCCGAAAAATGGCAAAACAGTAACCCCCATAGATTTCGATAATGACGGAGACCTTGATTTGCTTGTTGGAAATCGAGTCATCCCAAGAAATTACCCGAAATTCCAACCCTCTACAATTTTCGAGAACAAAAAAGGCCGCTTGGTCGATGTAACCGAAAAAGTTGCTCCTGAATTAGCCAATTTTGGCATTATCAATGACTTTGTGGCCACCGATTTCGATAATGACGGGCAACAAGATTTTATTGCCGTGGGTGAATGGACAGGCATAGGCCTTTTCAAAAACCAAAATGGAAGCTTTCAGAACGTGGCAAAGGAAAAAGGCCTTGGTGAAGAGCGTGGCTGGTGGTTCTCCATTGCACAGACCGATGTGAACAATGATGGTCTCAAAGATTACGTGGTCGGCAATGTAGGCCTAAACATCAAATTCAAGGCCAACAAGAAAAAACCGTTCAAGGTGTTTGCAGACGATTTTGATGGAAATGGCACAAATGATATTGTTCTGAGTAAAGAATATAATGGCGCATACGTGCCCGTAAGAGGCCGTGAGTGTTCTTCACAACAAATGCCCTTTATCAAAGAAAAATTCGAAACCTACAACGAGTTTGCCAATGCAACCTTGGTAGACATTTATGGTGAAGACCTGTCGAACGCGTTTCAAAGTGAAGCCACAGAGTTTAATTCAATTGTTTTGGTGAACAGGGGTAGTGGCGATTTTGAAAAAATACTACTGCCGGTTGAAGCGCAAATGTTCCCTATTCTTTCAATTGATATTTATGATTTGAACGGTGACGGTTTTGAAGATTGCGTAATTGCCGGCAACCTATATGAAACAGAAGTCGAGACACCCCGTCTGGATGCGTTTTCAGGCTTGGCCCTGCTATCAAACCAAGAAAATGGCTATCAGGCGCTCACATATGAAGAAACAGGGCTTTACCTAGATGGCAACACAAAAGATGCCCTTTTTGTAGATTTGAACGGCACAAAGCATCTGTTGGTATCTAAAAACAATGATAGAGCGCAATCTTTTGTCTACCAACCCTAGATTGAAGGTCGTCGGCCATATGGGTTTTTAAGCTAATTATAACACATAATTTCACGATTTATTTAGGCAAATGGCTATTTTCGTGAAAATTTAAATTCTTATGAAAAAAACACATTTCCTGTTAGCACTACTATCTGTTTCAGCCCTTGTCGTAAATGGACAAACATCGGGACAAGTTGCCTCTTACACGGCAACAGGGGCAGATGGAGGCTTTACCGATGCCGCCTTGCAATACGTTACCGGTTCAATTTCTGGCGCAAAAGAAAAACTCTCCTATGAAAATAGAAGTGATATACAAGGTAGCCCATATACCTCCAATGCTTTTCAGTACACAACTTTATTCTATGACGGTGAGCCGGTGCAAAATATTTATTACCGATACAACGCCTACAACGAGGAAATAGAGATAAAGCAAAAAAACCTTGAAAACGAGCCTATCAGGGCTTTGGGAAAAGACAAGAAGATTTCAATCTTGGTAAATGGCCAACCTTTGAGTTTCAAGACATTTATTGACAAAAAGGGCAATACCTTAAATGGTTACCTGGTGACCTTGGTAGAAGGCGAAGAATATACGTTGTACAAACGTATAAACGTTAAGTTTACAGAAGGTCAAAAAGCCCAAAACTCTTTTGTCAAAGCAATTCCCGCTAAATTTTCAAAGTTTACGGAATATTACGTCGAGGCTAAAGGCATAAACCGAATAGACGAGATACAGCTCAAGAATAAAAAGCTATTGAAGCTTCTGCCCTCTGACAAAAAAGAAAATTTGGCTGGATATTTAAAGCAAAACAATCTTAATATTAAAGAAGAGCAAGATCTTAGACAAGTGTTTATGTACTTGAATAGCTAAATTTTGCTTAATAACATTCTAAAAACCCACTTCTTCAAGTGGGTTTTTTTGTAATTTGATTACAATGGTAAATTCTGAACAGATTTATGGTATACATGCCGTAATGGAAGCCATAAAGGCCGACGAACCCATCAACAAGGTCTACCTGCAGAAAGGCCTGAAAGGTGGCCTGTTCAAGAGCCTTGAAACCTTGGCTCGAAAAAAACGGTTGATGGTCTCGTATGTGCCCATCGAAAGGCTCAACAAACTCACTAAAAACAACCATCAGGGTGCCGTGGCCCTGATATCACCCGTTGCCTTCCAAAATTTTGAAGATACTGTTGAAAAAATCCTGCAAAAACAAGAACTGCCATTCTTTCTTCTCTTGGATGGTATTTCCGATGTTCGAAACTTCGGGGCCATCATCAGAACCGCCGAATGTTGTGGAGTAGACGCCATTGTGGTGCCCAAAAACAACTCTGCCCCTATTAATGCCGATGCGGTAAAGACCTCAGCCGGCGCCGCCTTCAAAATTCCGATCACCAAGGTCGACCATTTAAAAGATGCCATATTCTACCTGCAATCATCCGGAGTGGAAATCGTTGCTGCCACCGAAAAGGCTGATACCTTTGTCTACGATGTTCCACTGAATAGGGCCTGTGCGGTCATTATGGGTTCAGAGGGTAGCGGAATATCACCCTCGCTGTTGAAGTTGGCGGATCACACTGCCAAATTGCCCATGTTGGGCGAAATAGAGTCGCTGAATGTATCGGTGGCCTGTGGGGTGTTTCTTTATGAGGTTGTGCGGCAGCGAAAGGGCTAGTCGTCCCTCTTTTTATACTGATAGTTGATTTTTACCCCATCCCCTTCTACATCGGGTTTTCTTTCTATGAAATTTCCGTGTTCGTCAAAATGCTTCATAAACTCATCTTCCTCCTCGTTATAATCTTCACACTCCCATACATACCTCTTTTCAACGGGAACCTTTGTTCTTACCACCAAGGCCAAGAACAGCCCTGTTAAAAATCCTGAAAGATGTCCTTCCCAAGAAATTCCATCCTTTATCGGAAAAATATACCAAAGCATTCCTCCATAAATAAAGACAACCGTCAAAGACAGGGCAATCAATCGGTAATACTTGGCAAAGATTCCTTTAAAAAAAATAAAGCTTGCCAGTACGTAGATGATTCCGCTTGCCCCAATATGGTATGATGGCCGTCCGATGAGCCAAGTGAGCAACCCTGAAAGCAGCCCCCCGACCAACAATACCCAAACTGCCTCTCTCCTATAAAAATAGAACAGAAACGCCGTCAGCAATATCAGGGGCAACGTATTGTTGTATAGATGTTCTACCGAGCCATGGATGAACGGACTTAAAAGAACGCCCCGCAACCCCTTTAAGGTTCTCGGATATACCCCGTAATCGTTAAAATTGACCCCAAACCGAACCTCGACCCAGAACACCGACCAAATGGCCAGGGCCGCCAGAAGGGGTGCCAACAACACGGCATTTGAAAACTTAAATTGACTTGGTGTGGCCATATGCTTGTTACCTTACAATTTAGTATCCAAAATTTTAAAATGGCACAAATTGTCAGGCCCTTTTGTCCTATTTTTATGCAATGAGTGAACCTTTGGCAGAAAGAATCAGACCGAAAACACTGGATGAATACATTAGCCAACAGCATTTGGTAGGCCCCACGGGGGCCCTATACAACCAAATAAAAAAAGGCATGGTGCCTTCTTTGATATTTTGGGGGCCGCCCGGTACGGGCAAGACTACTTTGGCCCAAATAATCGCAAATGAAAGTGGCCGTCCCTTCTATACCTTGAGTGCCATTAGCAGCGGAGTCAAAGAGGTGCGCGAGGTTATTGCCAAAGCGAAACAGAGCGACGGACTGTTCACTTCAAAAAACCCCATTTTATTCATCGATGAAATACACCGGTTCAGCAAATCACAACAAGACTCGCTTTTGGGGGCTGTTGAAAAAGGATGGGTAACGCTTATTGGCGCAACGACCGAAAATCCGAGTTTTGAAGTGATTCCCGCCCTGTTGTCACGATGTCAGGTATACATACTCAATGCCTTCGGAAAAGAAGATCTAGAAGCCCTATTGCTGCGTGCCATAAGAGAAGATGCACTGTTAAAAGCAAAAAAAATAACCCTTAACGAAACCGAGGCCCTACTGCGCCTTTCTGGAGGAGATGGTAGAAAGCTGCTGAACATCTTCGAACTCATTGTAAACTCTGAGGAAAGTGATCAAGTGACCATCACCAATACACTTGTACAGCAGAAAGTCCAGAAAAATACGGTGCTGTATGACAAGGGCGGGGAACAACATTATGATATCATATCGGCATTCATCAAGTCGATCAGGGGCAGCGACCCAAATGCCGCCGTATATTGGCTGGCCCGCATGATCGAGGGGGGCGAAGATGTAAAGTTCATTGCCCGTAGAATGGTCATTTTAGCCTCGGAAGATATCGGAAATGCGAACCCAACAGCCCTGGTACTGGCCAATGCCACTTTTCAAAGCGTCAATATTATCGGGTATCCAGAGGCGCGGATCATTTTGAGCCAGTGTGCCACCTATCTGGCCAGTTCACCAAAAAGCAACGCCAGCTACCTGGCTATTGGCAATGCGCAGCAAAAAGTACGTGAAACAGGTGACCTGCCCGTTCCCTTGCATATAAGAAACGCCCCCACCAAATTAATGAAAGACTTGGGCTATGGCAAAGAATATGCCTATGCCCATGACTATGAGGATAATTTTGTTCAATCAGAATTCTTACCCGAAGAACTATCAGGAACAACATTTTATAAACCCGGAAACAATCCTAGAGAAAACGCCTTTAGGGAATTTTTAAAAAAGCGCTGGAAAGACAAGTACGATTTCTAAAATTTAATGTTCAACTCTTTCATCACATCTTGGTCATCGTCTTCATACTGCAAGAACCACTTGCCATCTTTTTTGAATACAATGCCGTTTTTGTCGTCATCGACCACCAAATAAACATCTGGCACCGATGTTTTTTGAAGTTTATAGCGAACCTTAGGGGTGGTATCAACCAATTGATATCCCTTTTCAATCGGCTGGGCATATAGAATATCTGCTTTTGAGGCGCTTTTGCCGGTATTTGATCCGGCCGTATCTTTTTTTACCATCGTTGAGGCCACTGGTTCTTTAGACTTGTATAGCTGCTCTTCTATGGTCGACTTTTGCTCGACAACCTGAGAAGATTTGTTCTCAAGGTCTTTGGCTGCTTCTTTCTCCAAACTTTTTACATCATTGTCAAAGTTAAGTGTTACCGCATCGGTACCTTCCTTTTTCTCTTTTGGTACATAATTGTGCGTCATTCCCTTTAAAGAAGCAAAAGCACCTCTGATGGCCTCCTCATAAGAAGCCCGGTATTCTTTTAGCTTGCTACGGCCCTGAGCCGTTTGAAATATGAGATTGTTCTCACAGTCTTCAAAAGCAAGGGTGGTTCGTGTAACAAAAAGGTTTGAATCATCCCAAAGCCGTACCCAAAGGCCCAGACATCTGTCGCGGTTCAAGTCATCGGGGAAATCGCCCTCATACACCACATTGAACCCCTGTTGGTCAAAGAGATACTTGACCAAGGTGCTAGTGGCATGCTGGTTCTCGTTTTTAAAGGCCGCAAATTTTTTGGGTACGACTATGTACTTGTAGTCACTGAACTGGGCAAAAGCCATTGCGCCGCCCATTAAAAAAACCACTAAAACCAATGCAATGTTCCTCATGTTGAAACGATAATCAATTATCGTTCCAAGATATGATATTAAATCCGAATTGAAAAGATGCGTAGTGGCTGTCGGCCACATTTCGGTAGCCCAACAAATTATCGGCCAATATGTAAAAATTTACCGGCCCGGCCTGCAGATTAAGCCCCAAGCCAATATTGGAAAAAGAATACTTGTCAACCGTATAGGTCGTTTTCAGGGCCAGCACATTGCCCAGCCTTCTTTGATAGAAGGCCGTTAAGGCCGCCTGTGGACCCTTGGGGCGATTGATAACAAACAAATGGCCACCGACACCGTTCACATAATCAAAAAAATCTCTTGCGTTTACGGCATCATACCCGCAATAACATGGCGCCCCGCCCGAATTGCCTTCTCCAAAATTATAGCGTATCGAGGCATTCAGCTTTATTGGTCGTAAGGAAACAAAACTGTTTTGGTCCGTGCCAAAGGGTACCAGGCGCTCTAAGTCGTCGACCAGTTCTTGCCAAAGGTCATTGTTGCCCTGAAAAAGGTCTTCGGGCAAAATGATCTCAATACCCTCATTGGTCGCAGCCCCGTTAAGGGTATAGTTCTCAAGTCCGTTGCTATGGTATATAAAGCCCACGTCCAATATGCTTCCGGTCAAGAAAGTATTTTCGTTCAGCTGATAGGTAAATCCAAAATCGGCACCCAAGCCAAGGTTGCCGCCAAAAAAAGAGCGCCCCAGCAACCATTTCTGTAAATCTTTTTGTGTAGTGTTGTTGTCTTCATCCAGTATATCGATCAGTTCTTTAAAGCCCGATGTCTGCAATTCAAGTTCTGCCACCAAGGTATTCTCCAAAATATTATCATCGCCGGGAGTGGTAACAAAGTAGCCAGAATTCCTTTTTGATTTAAACTCAAAAACACTTGAATAGATCTTGGCACGCACCCCGAGGTTCAGTTTGTCGCTCATCTTGCGATTTACCCCAAAGTGAAAAACGTTCACCGCCTCTCCCTGTAATGTCAGATGCCCCAGGTCAAACCGTCTGTTCAAATTATTGGCATTTCCCTCAAAGGCCAAAATCGCCAGATCTTTTGGCCAAAATACGCTGGTAAAACCCTCACCGTACATTCCAAAAGAGTAATAGTCCTCAGGTCTGTTCGCGCTTCTGAACCCCCCATAAAAAACCTCTATCTGTCCACTACCACTAAACTCGTCCCTTGGGCTCATGCTATATAGCGCCCTGTCGCGCACTTTTGTGGTGAAATCAATTCCGTCGTTGGCAAAAAGGTCGTTCACTGTTATACCGCTGGTACCGGCCTGAAAACCGATACCTGACAACACCGGTATGCCTGCATGCCATTTATAGGGAGTTTTGACACCTGGATTTAACATCAAGGATTGAGGAATTTCATAAAAGTCGTAGAGCAGTTGTTTGTTCTGCGCAGAGAGGAAAGCCGAGCCAAAAAGACTGGCCAAGATCAACAGCTTGCATTTCTTCATTTGAGACGGAACCTGAATTCGGCACTTGACCGGAGTATGATTTTTGGGTCGGGTTGCGAAGAGGTACTGCTGTTGTCACTTTGATTGATCGCCCCTACCCTGATATTTGTTGTATTTCTAAGAATATCAAGACTTCTACCTCCATTGCCATATGCGATTTGCCTTTCAAGCAAAGGGGCTGGGTCGGCCTCTATGGTAAATGCCTCGGTATCGAGCACATTGCCCCCTTCATCCAAAAACTCAACGGTTATATCAATTTCTTTGCTTGTGGTATTCTCAACTTGGTAAGTAATGACGCCTTCAAGCACCCGTTCGGCCACAAACTCTTCGTTAAAGGCCTCGAAAGTAAATACCTCGGAGTAAAAACTGCCGCTGCTTGCCAAATTGATGGTGCTTTCATCAGACTCGAGATAAAAGATACTGGTGGCAAGTGTAGGGGTAACGCTCAGGTCGTCGAATTGGTCAAAGTTCTGCTCTTCGGAGCAGCCCACCACAAAAACCAGTGCCGAGATGGCAATTCCCAAACCAAAGACGCATTTCTTCATTTTGTATAGCAATTTTATTAGTAAACAACCAATGACCGTTGTACCCTACTATAACTCTACAAAATGCTTTTTATTTCACTCAAATGGGTGATGATCTTGCAAAAATCGTGGTTTGAATCTTGGGTGGGATTGAAGTGCAACGTATGGAAACCCACTGCTTGGGCCCCTAGAATGTCGGCCTCTAGATTGTCGCCGACCATCAGGCTGTTTTCTGGGGCCACCCTCGTTTTCGCCAAGGCCAGTTCAAAAATTTTCGGATGTGGCTTTTTGACCCCGGCCATCTCTGAATTTATAATGGCCTCGAAATAATGCAATATCTTGGCGTTTTTTAGTTTTTTGTGCTGAATTTCCTCAAAACCATTGGTAATGATGTGGAGCCTGTAATTGGGCCACAAATAGTCCAACACCTCTTTTGTATGCGGAATGATGTGGTTAAAACTTGACAGGTAGCGTATATAATCATCTGACAAACGGTCGATCATTGAGCGGTCTATGGACATCCCAAGCGTATCAAATGTCTTTTTCAGCCGTTGGTAGCGCAGTTCCTCTTTGGTGACCTTTTCTTCACGGTACAGCTTCCAATATTCAAAATTGATGGGTACATAAACTTGCAAGAACATAGGAAGCGAAACATGGATGCCATTTTGAAGAAATATCTTTTCAAAGGTCAGCGCAGAGTTTCTTTCAAAATCCCACAGGGTATGGTCAAGATCAAAAAAAATATCGGTCACCTGCCCATTAAACATAATAGCGCTTTAAAAAGTTTTGGTACAGCTGGATCCAGTCAATCTGCTGTTTGCTTCCCAATAGTTCATTGGAAAATACCGTGATAAACTCCCCGTTCACAGTTTTGACCTGACGGTACATACCATCGACTTTCTCAAGGGCATCTGCGATGCTTTTATATCCCATAAGGGCATAATCATGTACGGCAAACGGGTGTACCTTCAGCGGTTGCTGTTCTTCCAGGTTAATATCGTAAAAATAGAAAGGAGTGCAGGTGCCGGCGCGAAAGCCCAATTCGTGGGTGTAGCCCATGCTAAAATCATCGGTGAACTCTGCCTCTATCAAATTGCGATAGGTCGTAGGCACATTCACCTTGTTGTACCGTAGCCGAGAATAGTTTACGGGCCTGTTTATAAGCTTTGCCAACCGTTTCTTCTCTGTTTTCAACAACTCTAGATTACCGCCGGCATGAAAAGAGGTGCTCAATGCCACCACGCTGTAATCGGCAATGGCCTTTATCAGGTACCGAAATTTGTTATTGTTGGGCGAGATGTTCTTGTCATGGGTCGAATACTCGGCAAACTGAAAGAAAAACATGGTCTTTACCGGATATTTTTTGTGCAGTTCGATTAAGAGCGAAAAGTTGTCGTATGGGTCTTTTCTTAGACCCAACAGTACCATAAACCGCTGTGCCACCCTGCGCAGCCTAAACTTGCCCAGATCGAACAATAGGCCGCCCAAACTTCGGGCAAGGCCCCTTAGCGCAAAACTGTGCGAGGTGGTCACATTGATAATGGAGGTATAGCGATAGGCCCTGGTCTTTCGCTTGATATCGGGAAAACGCTGTTGGAGTACCCCAAACAATTTGTTTGCCCAAAGATTTACCACCGGCAACTCTAAAAAACCGTTTTTGTAAGCGAGGCTTTCTTTAGCCGGAAACCGGCCCAGGTCATCCTTCACGTGGGGCAGGTATTCTTCATAACGGCTCAAGAGAAAGAAACTCGCCGAAAAAATATCGAAGGGTATCGCACTCATGTCACCTGCTTCAAAAAAACAGGGCAGGCCATCCCAATCGCCCATGCGGATATCAAAATCGTTGATTCCCTGTTCGAAAAGCAAATCGTTGCTACGTACAAAAAATTCGTTCTGCAGGGGTTTTTTGGTATAGGTGATCTTAGGGCCCTTATGCTTTATAAAATCCTCTACCTTGGTGGTAAAGCCAATGTCCACGCCCAATATCTCCCTAAAAATATGCCGCATGGTATAGCGAAAGCGGGCCGTTATCTTATGGGTATAGATGAGCAACATAGGCTGTAAATATCAAGTTTCAAAACCCAAATTCCAAATAAGGCCATTCGTTTACCCCCGATTGGTCATAGAAGTTGTTCGTCGGCAAAGCTTAAATATGCTTTTTGGGCAATGATCAAATGGTCAAGCACTTTGATGTCCAATGCTTGGGCGGCACTCTTCAGCTTTTGGGTGATTGTTTTGTCGGCCTTGCTGGGAACAAGGGTACCCGAAGGGTGGTTGTGCGCCAAAATCAATGCCACGGCCCCCAGCTCAAGGGCCTGTTTCATCACAAGGCGAACATCGACCAAAGTACCTGTGATGCCCCCTTTGCTCAATTGGCCCTTATGTACCACCTTATTGGAGTTGTTGAGATACAGAATCCAGAACTCCTCGTGCTCCAACTCGCCTATCAAGGGCTGCAAAAGCTCAAAAGCATCCCCACTTGAGGCAATCTTGGTAATCTGTTGACCCGCCTCCCTTCGGCGACGTCGTCCGATCTCTAGGGCGGCGGCAATGGTCACGGCCTTTGCCTCTCCAATACCCTTGAACTGCATCAGCTGTTTCACCGATAGCCGGCCCAAATCGTTCAAGTTGTTGCCGACCGAAGCCAAAATGCGCTTTGAAAGCTCAACAGCACTTTCGTTTTTGGAGCCCGAACCGATCAAAATAGCGATAAGCTCGGCATCTGACAACACCGAACGCCCCTTTTGTACCAATTTTTCCCTGGGTTTATCGTCATCGGCCCAGTCTTTGATGGACAAAGATGCCTTTTCTTCTTGCATGTTATAAATATAGCATTTTGGGCCCAACCATTTGTTGAGGATATGTGCCCATCGAATTCGCCTTTTTCGTATTTTGGGAATTCTGTTAAACCGAAGCCGATGAAATCACTTTTCGACAAAGAAGCGTACGAAGAAATTGTAGCGCGCATTGATAGTCTGTCACCTGACTCGCAACGGCAATGGGGTAAAATGAGCGTGGGACAAATGGCTTGGCACTGCCAGTTTCCACTGAAGATAGCCATCAAGAACGAAGACAAGGGCGTGCGCGGCAACCCTCTGGTTCGCTGGTTCTTTAAAAAATCGCTCTACAACGACAGGCCTTGGCGAAAGAACCTGCCCACCGCCCCCGCTTTAAAGGCAAAAGAGGAGAAGGACTTTGAGACAGAAATGAAAAAATTGAAAGAATTGGTAAAACAGTGCCATGATGTCGGCAACCGTACCGAGTGGAACCCCCATCCTCTATTTGGGCGGTTTACCCCAGAGCAATGGGGACAGTTGCAGTACAAGCATCTTGACCACCACCTTCGGCAGTTTGGGGTATAGATATGGCCAACAACTACTAAAAACAAGTGTTCGCGCCCAAGGCCCGTAAAGGCCCCGGTAAGTGCTTTGGGCATTGTTGACCTACATTGCCATGGTTTATACCATTACGCTTTTTACTTGCCCAAAATCCAATCCCCCATAATTGCCAGAGCTCATCAACAAAAAATTGGCCGGTTCTTTGGCCTGTGAAAACAACCATTCCCTAAACGAACCTGCATCGGTAAAGACCTGCAGATCCTTCCTTTGAAAGGCATCGGATATCTGCTGTTCGGTCACCTGCTCCAACCCTTTGATCTCGACAGCCTCTGGTGAATAGTAGACTACCGCATAATCAGCGGTATCCAAGGCGCCTCGGTATTCTTTTAAGAATTCGGCATTGAGACTGCTATAGGTATGCAGTTCTAAACAGGCCACCAACTTACGGTCGGGATATTGTTCTTTTACCGCCCTGGTGGTAGCGGCCACTTTGCTCGGCGAATGGGCAAAATCTTTGAACACCACCGCATAATCTGACTCAGCTATTTTTTCAAGGCGCTTTGAGGCTCCTTTGAACGAGGCAATGGCCTCGTAAAAATCGGCCTCATCGACCCCCATGTTCTGGCAGATCCACTTGGCCCCTGCCAAATTGTTCAAATTATGCGCCCCAAAAACCGCAATGGGCAATGGGCCCTCGGGAGTTTCAAGATAGGTGGTGCCCCCATCGACAAAATAATCGGGCGTGCCATAGGGCAGTTTGCGTATGCTGTTCTCCGATGCCTCGACCACTTTCTTGACCTCTTCGTCTTCTTCGTTATAGGCAATGCTTCCGCCCTCAACGATACTATCGACAAAAATCTTGAACTGCTCCACGTAGCCCTCATAGGTAGGGAACACATTGATATGGTCCCAGGCAATACCGCTCAGCAAGGCGATGTTCGGGCGATAAAGGTGAAACTTGGGCCGACGATCAATGGGCGACGAAAGGTATTCATCTCCCTCCAAGACAATAAAATCGTTCTCTTTGGTAAGGTGTACCATACGGTCAAAACCTTCCAATTGTGCCCCAACCATATAATCGACCGCTATGCCATGGTAGTCGAGCACGTGTAAGATCATTGAGGTAATGGTGGTCTTGCCGTGGCTGCCACCTATCACCACCCTGGTCTTTTCTTTTGATTGCTCGTACAAAAACTCAGGATATGAATAAATTTTCAGTCCCAATTCCTGCGCCCTTAAAAGTTCGGGGTTGTCAGGTTTGGCATGCATGCCTAAGATAACGGCATCGAGATTTGCGGTGATTTTGTCGGGAAACCACCCAAATTCTTGGGGAAGCAGCCCCTTGTCGGCCAAGCGGCTTTTTGAAGGCTCATAAATGATATCGTCGCTTCCGGTTATCTCGTATCCTTTGTGTTGCAGGGCCAACGCCAAATTGTGCATGGCGCTGCCCCCAATGGCGATAAAATGAACTTTCATAATGGAATGTGTGGTTCAAAGATAGCCTTATTTTTTACTACCTTAAACCCGTGAAACAGAACATTGAAATATTTGAAACAGCCTTTGTAACTGCCGACTTTAGGGCCACAGACGTTGCCCTGAGCAAAGATCGCTATGCACATTTATGGCCGAGCGAGGGCACCAAAATATACCGCAAGGCGTATGTTGATTCCGTTTCACGGCACGAGCCATTTGCACACTGTTTGCGCAACCGGTATTTCCTCGAGGCCATTGAGAACCTGTTCAACGAGCAAAAAATCGAGCTGCTCATCAATTTTGGGTGCGGCTTTAGCATGTACCCCTTTCTGTTGCCCAAAACCATGGCCCATATAGAAATTGACATGCCTCATTCGATAAATTACAAAAAGGAGAAAATAGCGGATTGGTGTGCATCAAAAAAACTGCCTAAAAGAAACATATCCTTTCTGGAAGCCGATTTCACATCAAATTACGAACCGCAGTTACTAGAAAAAATAGCATCCATAAAGGGAAACAAACGTTCGTTCATACTTCTGGAAGGCGTGTTGTTTTTTATCGGCAGACCAGAAACTGAACGCCTTTTCAAACTCTTTTCAACGATTCAGGGCACTGACGAGTATGTCGGCAGTGTTTCGTTTCAAAAGGAAATCGAATCACGCACGGCCTTCAAAAAACTCATTCAATTCACTGAAGAACGATTGGTGGCCAACGAAAAGTTCTGCTATCAGACCGTGGAAGACCGTTATTATTTGAACTTGGACGACTATGCGATGGTCGACCACCAAAATACGTTCACGGTCGCCAATAAATATGTCCCTGCCACAATACTTGACCCCGATGAGGTATTGGACGAACATTTTTACGTCTTAAAGAAAAAATAATATGCCAAATTACAATCTAACCGATATCGAATCACGTGAGATCATGCCCGGTTATCACGGCAAAATGGTACACGCCAATAGCATGAGCTGGGTTTTTTGGGATGTGGATAAAGGTGCCGAAGTACCCGAACACCAACATGTAAATGAACAGATTATGCATGTGGTCGATGGTACGTTCGAATTTACGTTGGATGGAAAAACGGCCGTGTACCGAAAAGGCGACGTAGTCGTTATTCCGCCAAACGTACCGCATGCCGGAAAGGCCCTTACCAAATGCAAGTTGATGGATGTTTTTTGCCCAGTAAGGGAGGAGTATAGATAGGTGTTAGGTATTAGGTTTTAAAAAATATTGTTTTGAAAATTAGTTTGAAGGGAAAAAAAGCCCTGGTGGGCGGAAGCAGCCGCGGTATTGGCCGTGCCGTGGCCGAGCAATTGGCAGAAAGCGGTGCCGGTGTGACCCTAATGGCCAGCAGTGAAGATACCTTGAAAAAAGTGGTTGCCAACCTGCCCACAAACCAAGGCCAAGAACATTCATATTTGGTGGTTGATTTCACGGATTTTAACGCCTATAGTGAGCGAATTTCCAATTTCTTTGAAAAGAACTCTGTGGACATTTTGGTCAATAATACCCAAGGGCCAGCATCGGGAGGTGCCTTGGAGAAAACTGTGGAAGATTACCAGCAGGCCTTTGACCTGTTGTTCAAATCTGTAGTGTTTACAACCCAATTGGCAATCAAGGGCATGCAACAGAACAACTGGGGCCGCATTATCAATGTCGCCTCGGTATCCGTCAAAGAACCCCTTAACTATTTGGTACTCTCAAATTCTATACGGGCGGCGGTGGTGACATGGGCCAAAAGTTTGGCCTTTGACATAGGCAAGAACGGAATTACCATAAACAATGTGCTCACGGGTTATTTTGATACCGATCGGATTGCCCAGCTCAATGCCAAAAAAGCCGAAAAAATGGGAATCGACACGGCAGCAGTACGTGCTGCAATGGAAGAACAAGTACCCATGAAGCGTATTGGCGACCCCAAAGAATATGGTTATTTGGCGGCGTTCTTGGCCTCTGAAAATGCCGGTTATATTACCGGCACCAATATACCCTTGGATGGTGGCCTATTGAAATCTCTTTAGCAATTACACAAATTACATTGTTTCCATTAGAATACATTTTAAAATATGTAATTCATAATTTATACGTAATTTTATTGTTCACTTAACAATAATTACCTATGAATTCAAAAGTTTTTTTGGTAGTACGCATTCTATTGGGATTGATGCTACTGGTCTTCGGCCTGAACAAGTTTTTCCAATTTTTGCCAATGGGTGAAATGCCCGAAGCGGCAGGCAATTATTTTGCGGCTTTGTCGAGCACCCACACCATGACTTTGGTGGCCATTGTAGAAGTATTGGCGGGCCTCGCCTTGATACTGAATAAGTTTGGGGCCTTGATGTCTTTGATATTGATGAGTGTTTCAGTCAATGCTGTGTTGTTTCACATGGCCTTGGCCCCTGAGGGATTGCCACCTGCATTGGCCCTTTTGGTGTTGAACCTCTTGGCCTTGGTGGGCTATAAAGACAAATACAGAGACCTGCTCAAAGGGTAACGGGCACACCCCATTTATAAACGCTAAAAGGCTGCCCGATAAAGTTGTTACCCTATGGGAAAACGGTTTACCCTAAAACCCAATGGCTGAATGCAACTGCCCAAACCGACAATAGAATTGATTTTTCGGGCGGCTTTTATATGCTCATCCTATCTTTAAATTCATAGGACTGTCGACGGGAGACTTCAATTTCCTCGCCATTTTTCATCATCAACTTTAATTTGCCATTGAACCATGGCACCACCTCTTGAATAAAATTGATGTTGACGATCTGTTGCCTGTTCGCCCTAAAAAAAGAAGGTTCTGGTAATTTTTCCTCGATTTGGTTCAGCGATTTATAAAGCAGCGGTTTCTCATTACCAAAGTATACGCGGGTGTAGTTCCCCACAATTTCAAAATGGGAAATATCGCCTATCTTGACCAACCAACATTGGTCTCCCTCTTTAATAAAAATTTGGCTTCCCTCATTCAATTTTGGTTGCCCTTTCTCACTCTCGAGTCTGCCCTCAAGTTTGGCCTTGGCCTTCTCAATCGCTTGTGAAAACCGTTTTTTGTTAATGGGTTTCAAAAGATAATCAAGTGCGTTGTACTCAAAAGACTTAATGGCATATTCATCAAATGCGGTGGTAAAAATAGTGATGGGTACATCATCGAGCATTTCTAGCAGGGCAAAGCCATCTTTTTCCGGCATGTTGATGTCTAAAAACAATAGATCTGGCGCTTCTTTTTGTATTAGATCATACCCCATATCCACATTTTCGGCTTCCCCAACAAGTTCTATTTCTTGATATTCCGTGATAAGCTCTTTCAGCTCATTACGTGCCAATCGCGAATCTTCCACTATTACGGCACGGATCTTCATGGCAGGGGAATCTTTATGTCGGCGACTACTTCTTCTTTTTCTTCATAAATAGTAAAAGCGGCCTTTTCACCGTACAAGAGTTTTAGCCGCTGTTTGATGTTGCTAAGGCCCAATTCTGTTGAATTCTTAGAAATCTGCAACCTACCGGTATTCTTTACCCGAATCAAAAGTTGGTTGTGAGCTTTCTTTATTTCAAGCTCTATTTTGCCTCCTTGCTTCAAATTGGAAATACCATGCTTTGCCGCATTTTCGACCAACAATTGAATGATCATGGGCGGAATTTGAAGTGAAAGGGTATCGCTCTCGATGTTCTTTACAAATTCAAGCCTATCCTCGAACTGTATCTTTGAAAGAGCGATGTAATTATCGACCATTTCTACCTCTTCTTCAACAGCAATGGCATTTACATCGTTCTTGGTAAGCGAATAGCGTAGCATTTCTGAAAGCTTGGTGAGCATTTCACGCGACTTCTCAACATCTTCCAACATCAACCCCCTGATATTGTTCAGGCTATTGAACATAAAATGTGGATTTATCTGGCCCTTTAGGGTATTGAGTTGGGCCTGCTTTAAGTTGGTGTTGAGTTCTAACCGTTCTATTCGATTGGTGTTCATTTTCAACAATAGCTTTACAACCAGATAGCAGACCATCCAGACGCCGATCAAGAAAAGGGAATTGACAATCAGTATCCAAACATTGTCGTACACCTCTAGAACATTTCTTTCAAGTTCGGTAAGCTCAGGGCCAAACTCAATATAGAGGTAGCCAAATACAAAGTTCAGAAAAGCGAACAAGGCAGAGGTAATCAGAAAAGCCCCTGATATTTTGATCAGTTCCTTTACCCCGAACGTATCAAAGAAGACATTCTTTTTAAGGTACCAACGTAATAATGAGGTTGAAAAAACACCAATAAATATTCCGGTAACCACCGAATAGGTAACGAACTCGGCGCTGAACTTTTTTAAAACCAAAAAGGACACCGAGTTGATAAAGCCCCAGCCGAAAAGCTGCAGGGCCCAAAAAAGGATATTTCTTCGTTTGTTTGAAAGATTCATATAACTGCGATGCTGCCCGAACGATGTGCGGCACTCGACCCGGTCAAATTTCTTAATGGGTTCATTACAACCAAAGGTAGATAAGTTTTACCAATGAAAACCCAAACCCAAAGGCCAAAACCACAACTGACAGGATGACGACCATCGACTTCGTGCTGGTCGGGTTTTTAAGGATACAGCTGAGCGTTATTTTTTCCTTTTTAAAGGACAAAAACAAGACTACCGGAGCTAATAGCACCAGTAAGGTGGCAAACAGCAATTTGCCATTTTGAAACTGCGCTGCCACAAAAGAGGCCAATAAGGTAACCCCAGCAATCAAAAGCGCATTTCGTATACTTAACCGCATGGTCAATTGTTTAGAGGTTCGATTTCGCCGTTTTCTTGTCGTGCAATAACACGGTACCTGTCAAAGTAAGGCCTACATAGAGCGGAAAAAAATAGTTCGTGAGACTCATGTCTTTAAGGGCCCCAATAATCGAGAAAACGATTGCTGTTAACCCTATGGCCAATACCGTTGATTTCGTGCTGCCTAAATTCTTCATACCTGTCGTTTTAATGATTGATTTTTTGTTCTTCACCTCTTAAAATAAAACGGTGATCAAAATGTTCACTACAAATTTTACCACTGCTATCATATCGGTAGTCTTTAAAAGATTGATGCAACAAATGTAGCGTGCCAAGGCGCTAGCAGAAAGAAGATTATGACCAACGGTCATTTCTAGATACCGAACGGTAAAAAACGTTTGACCTGTTGAAACTACTATTAATTTTTAGGCGGGAATTTCGAGAAAACCTTGTTCACAATGGCCCTTAGCTTCTCTTCACGTTCGTAGGGAGAGGCTTCGTCGTTGTAACCGCTTTCAGAAACTGCCTGCCAAAAGAGCGTGTTCTTCTGAAAATCGACAAAATCGAACTGTATTCGACGTTCCAGTGCAGAACTGCCCAAGGGCACACCCACAGAAATGCCGCCCCCAACATTTCGCCCGGCACCCCCAACACCCACGCCTACCGTGTTACTGGGTGCCTTTCGATACTCTGAACTGATGATGTTGACCAAAAAATCGGGTTCTTCGGAAAGCAAAAAACCCTTTGCCTGTAAGGTTGAGTCCAAGATTTTCAACAATCGCCTTTCGTCGAGTTGGCTCAGACCTGTTTCCATATCATCGAAATAGTTGTAGGTGGAATAGTTCGAAAAATCGGTCGCCTTATCATAGTCATAGGTAACCCGCCCCCCAGCACAAGAGAACAATGCAAGCACTGCAATCAAACAAAATAACTTTTTCATAGCGGTCGATGTATCTTAAAAGTACTAAATATTCCGAAGAACACCTCTTAGGGCAAATGCTTTATTCGTTCAAAAGCACCCAAAGTTTGTCTTTCAATTCTTGAAGGCCCTTTTGTGCCACCGAAGATATAAACAGGTACGGCACACCGCTAAGGTCTTTGTCCAATTCTTGACGTATTTCGTGTATCAACTCTTCGTCGAGCATATCGCTCTTTGAAATGGCCACAAGGCGTTTTTTGTGCAACAGTTCGGGGTTGTACCTTCTGAGCTCGTCCAATAAGATTTCATACTCCCTTGATATGTCGGCACTGTCGGCAGGTATCAAAAACAATAGCGTGGCATTACGCTCTATGTGCCGTAAAAAGTAATGGCCAAGGCCTTTGCCCTCGGCAGCGCCTTCAATAATACCGGGAATGTCGGCCATGACAAAACTTCTAAAGTCACGGTACTTAACAATGCCCAAATTTGGTTTGAGGGTGGTAAACTCGTAATCGGCAATTTTGGGCTTCGCCGAGGTCATCACCGATAAGAGGGTCGATTTGCCTGCATTGGGGAAACCCACTAGGCCCACATCGGCCAAAACCTTTAGTTCCAGGGTAAGCTGCTTTTCTTCTCCGGGCAGGCCTGGTTGGGCATAGCGCGGGGTCTGGTTGGTCGAAGATTTAAAGTGCCAGTTGCCACGGCCACCCAAACCGCCCTCTAGCACAATCTTTTCTTCGCCATCTTCCGTAATCTCGAAGAGCACTTGGTTGGTCTCGGTGTCGCGCACCACAGTGCCCAAGGGCACCTCAAGGTACACATCCTCGCCCTTGGCACCGGTGCTGCGCTGCTTGCCACCATGTTCACCATGGCCGGCCTTAAAATGTTTTTGAAACTTGTAATGGACCAGCGTCCACAGGTTTTTGTTGCCACGTACTATTACGTGGCCGCCACGGCCGCCATCACCGCCATCAGGGCCACCCTTGTCAACGTATTTTTCACGGCGCAAGTGGGCTGAACCTTGCCCCCCTTTTCCAGAGGCTACATGCACCTTTACATAATCGACAAAATTGCCTTCGGTCACTTTTAAAGTTTACAGGTTTATTGGTTAAGGGTTTATATGTGGTTGCATAGAGAAGTGCACAAAACTTTCATTGGGATTATACGGAGATGGAACACCGCTTACAGCTGTACACTTGCTCCTTTGAACATATAAACGTCCAAAATTTATACTTCTTTAACTCTGAACCTTCAGCACCCCTTCTATCACCTCACCCAAACGCTCGGTAATCTCAGAGATTTCCCCAATGCCATTGACAGCGTAAAACTTGCCCTGCTTTTGGTAATATTCTTTGAGTGGGGCGGTCTTTTCGTTGTATTCATCGAATCGGTTGCGAATCTTGGCCTCGTCTTGGTCGTCTGAGCGGCCACTATCTTTACCGCGCTCCAACAAACGTGCCACCAATACATCGTCGTCGGCTTCCAATGCGATGGTAGCGTCAACCTTCATATCTCTCGACTCCAAAAAGTTGTCGAGCGCCTCGGCCTGGGCAACGGTACGCGGAAATCCGTCGAATATGAATCCTTCTGCATCCCCATTCTTTTCCACTTCGGCCTTGAGCATCTCAATGGTCACCTCATCGGGTACCAACTCGCCCCTATCAATATACGACTGGGCCAATTTGCCCAGCTCGGTACCGTTCTTCATATTGTAGCGGAACACATCGCCCGTAGAGATATGCTTGAGATTGTATTTTTCCTTCAAGAAACCCGCCTGTGTTCCCTTACCTGCTCCAGGCTTCCCAAAAAGCACTAGGTTAATCATATTATCTTGGTTTAGTTGATATACTTGCCTTAAATTTCTGCCCAGTTCGTTATAATCAAGCCCATAGCCCACGATAAAGCGGTTGGGTATTTCAATGCCCACATAATCGATGTTGTACTCCCCGTTGTACACTTCTGACTTGTAGAACAGCGAGGCAATCTTGAACTCTTTTACGTTCGAATTTGAAAAAAGATGCACCAGTTGTTGCAAGGTACGTCCCGTGTCTATGATATCTTCGAGAATGATCACGCTGCGCCCTTCCATATCGCCAGAAACGTCCAATAGGGTCTCAACGATACCCGTTGAGGTCAGGCCTTGGTACGAGCTCAATTTCACAAAGGTAACCTCGCAATCATACGGGTATTGCTTCAAAAAATCGGATACGAACATGAAGGCCCCGTTGAGCACGCCAACAAAAATGGGCACCTCATCTTCATAGTCACGGGCCACCTCTTCGGCCACCTTTTTGACCGCCTTTAGAATGGTAGCCTCATCCAAAAAAGGCTTGAACTGTTTATCGTGCAATTTGATCACCTGCGCTCGATTGAATTGGGTTGCCAAAGATAACATTTTAAAGACTTCTTTTTTAAGGGGTTTTCGGCACATTTTCTGAATTCGCCGTATTTTAGCAACCATTCTCTAGCAAACGATTGATGGATTACTTTTCTTCGGATTTTAAGCTCGGTATTTTGGGCGGAGGGCAACTGGGCAAGATGTTGCTCTACGAAACGCGTAAATGGGATATTTACACCAAAGTGATGGATGCCTCGCCACAAGCCCCCTGTAAGATTGCCTGCAACGAATTTGTGTTGGGCGACCTTATGGATTTTGATGCCGTACTTGCCTTTGGAAAGGATGTTGACGTATTGACCATAGAAATTGAAAATGTGAATGTCGATGCGCTTGAAAAGTTGGAAGAAGAGGGTGTCAAGGTGTACCCGCCCCCTAAAGCATTGCGTACCATTCAGAACAAGGCCCAGCAAAAACTGTTCTATGTGGACAATAACATACCGACGGCCAATTTTTCACGTTTTGCCTACGCCAGTGAAATAAAGGACAGTGTCGAAAATGGCGGATTGGAATTTCCCTTCGTGTGGAAAAGCGCCCAATTCGGTTACGACGGGCAGGGCGTAAAAATAGTGCGTAAAACGGATGACCTTGATGGGTTGCCACCGGGTGAGTGCATCACCGAAAAGATGGTCGATTTTAAGAATGAATTGGCCGTGATCGTGGCCAAGAGCAGTTCGGGCGAGGTAAAGACCTATCCCGTGGTTGAAATGGAGTTCCACCCAGAGGCCAATCAGGTAGAGTACGTCATTTGCCCTGCGAGAATCGATGAAAAGGTCGCGCAAAAGGCCCAACAGGTTGCCCTGAAGGTGTCTGAACATATTGGTCATGTCGGCCTGTTGGCCGTTGAGCTTTTTCAAACACTAGACGATACGATTTTGGTCAACGAAGTGGCTCCCCGCCCACATAATAGTGGACACTACAGTATAGAGGCCAGCTACACCAACCAATTTGAACAGCATATCAGGGCTATTTTGGGCTTGCCCTTGGGCAAGACCGATAGCAAGGTGGCCGGGGTCATGGTCAACTTGGTGGGCGCCGAAGGGCATCAAGGTGACGTGGTCTATGAAAATATCCAGGAGATTTTGGCCATGGAAGGGGTAACGCCCCATATCTATGGAAAAAAGCAGACCCGGCCTTTTCGAAAAATGGGCCATGTGACCATTGTCGATCAAAACATGGGCAAAGCCAGGGAAATGGCGCAAAAAGTCAAAGAAAAAATAAGCGTAATTTCAAAATGACAGTAACCAATCCCGATAGTTCTCGGGACCAAATTCCAATTGTTTATTTGGATTTTGGGATTTAAAATTTTGAATTTCATGAAGAAAGTAGCCGTTATCATGGGCAGCACCAGTGACCTGCCGGTCATGCAAGATGCCGTAGATGTTTTAAAAGAATTTGGCATTGAGGTCGATATCGATATTGTCTCGGCCCACCGCACTCCTGAAAAAATGGTCGATTTTGGTAAAAATGCCCATAAAAACGGTTATGCCGTCATCATTGCCGGTGCCGGTGGCGCAGCACACCTGCCGGGCATGGTTGCCTCGTTGTCTCCCCTGCCCGTAATCGGGGTGCCCGTAAAAAGCTCTAATTCCATTGATGGGTGGGATTCCGTGCTGTCCATCCTGCAGATGCCCGGGGGCGTACCGGTGGCCACGGTGGCACTGAACGGTGCCAAAAATGCAGGCATATTGGCGGCACAGATCATTGGCAGTTCAGATGCTTCCATCCAACAAAAAGTTGTTTCCTACAAAGAACGTTTGAAAGAAAAAGTCATCAAAGTAGCTGACGAAATACGAGGTACAAAGTTATAGTTACGAAGTACAAGAAGTGCAAATGAAATCTTTAACAAAGATTTTTTCCAGTAAGCTTTAAATTGTCAAAAACAGGTCGATAAAATCGGAGCACAGTCGGAACCTTTAACCTTTAACCTTTAACCTTTAACCTTTAACAAAGTAAGCATAACATCGTAGTATGTCTCAAACTGTCAAAAACAATCCACTACTAGAACCTTTCGACACCGCCCCCTTTTCAAAAATCAAGAACGAGCATTTTAAACCTGCCTTTTTGCAGGCCATTGATGATGCCCGGGCAGAAGTCGAAGCCATAACGGCCAATGAAGAACCCCCGACCTTTGCGAACACCATCGAGGCCCTTGAATTTTCAGGTCAACAACTCGATCGTATCTCTAGTATCTTTTTTAACCTGAATTCGGCCGAGACCAACGATGAAATACAAAAAATCGCCCAAGAGGTTTCGCCCTTGCTCTCTGAGTTCAACAACGATATCACCCTGAACGAAGAATTGTTCAAAAGAATAAAAACAGTTTACGAACAAAGCGATGCGCTAGATCTGACGGTTGAGCAGAGAACGCTATTGGACAAAAAATACAAGAGCTTTAGCCGTAACGGCGCCAATCTTTCGAACGAGAAAAAGAAGCGCCTACGGGAAATCGATGCCGAGCTTGCCAAATTGAAATTGAAATTTGGTGAAAATGTACTTGCCGAGACCAACAAATTTGAAATGCACCTCACAGACAAATCGGATCTCGACGGACTGCCAGAAGGCGAAAAGGAAGCCGCCAGACAATTGGCAAAATCAAAAGGCAAGGAAGAAGGTTGGCTGGTAACGCTTGACTACCCAAGCTACATACCCTTTATGAAATACGCCAAGAACCGAGAATTGCGAAAAAAACTGGCACTGGCCTTTGGCAGTAAATGCTTTCATAATGACGAACTCGACAACCAAGAAAATGTGTTGAAAATAGCCCGTTTACGGCATGAGCGCGCCCAACTGCTGGGCTATGAGACCCATGCCCATTTTGTTCTTGAGGAACGTATGGCCGAGAAACCTGAAAAAGTAACCGGTTTTTTAAACGAACTGCTCGAAAAAGCCAAACCGGCCGCAACACGAGAATTTGAAGAACTGACTGCGTTTGCCAAAGAACTTGATGGCATAGAACAATTACAGAAGTGGGACAGTGCCTATTACTCTGAAAAATTAAAACAGAAACTGTTTGACCTCGATGACGAAAAACTAAAGCCATACTTCAAACTTGAAAATGTTATCGAAGGGGTTTTTAAGGTGGCCGAAAAACTGTTTGGACTCAGGTTCAAGGAGGTTTTCAATGTTGACAAGTACCATGAAGAGGTCAAGACCTATGAAGTCTATGGCGAAAACGGTGAGTTCATCTCGCTTTTCTATGCCGATTTTCACCCACGCCCCGGTAAACGTGGGGGCGCATGGATGACCTCGTACAAACCCCAATATCAAAAAGATGGCCAAAATGTGCGTCCACATATTTCGAACGTCTGCAATTTTACGCGCTCTACGCCCAGTAAGCCCTCACTGTTGACCTTTAATGAGGTTACCACCCTTTTCCATGAATTTGGGCACGGTCTGCACGGTATGTTGGCCAATACCACCTACCCCAGCCTGTCGGGCACTTCGGTCTATTGGGATTTTGTGGAACTGCCCAGTCAGATAATGGAAAACTGGTGCTACGAAAAAGAGGCGTTACAACTATTTGCAACGCATTATGAGACCGGTGAACCCATTCCGATGGAATTAATACAGAAAATAAAGGAATCTGCCACCTTTCAACAGGGCATGCAGACCCTTCGCCAGTTGGGCTTCGGCTTTTTGGATATGGCATGGCACGGTGCCGACCCCACAGGGGTGAACAATGTCAAAGCCTATGAAACAAAAGCCTTTGGGGGCACACAGTTGTTTCCCGACACCCCCGAGACCTGTATGAGCACCTCCTTTTCACATATCTTTCAAGGGGGGTATTCCTCAGGTTACTACAGCTACAAATGGGCCGAGGTACTTGATGCCGATGCCTTTGCCTATTTTAAGGAAAAGGGAATATTCAACACAACCGTGGCCAACAAGTTCAAAGAACACATTCTCTCAAAAGGGGGCACTGAAAAGCCAATGGTATTGTACAAAAGGTTCCGTGGGGCCGAGCCCAAGTTAGAGGCCCTGCTTGAAAGGGCCGGATTGTTGAAAAAATCTGCTTAATACTTAGAGAAGCTGGTTTTAGCCAAAGTTGTTCATCGACAGCATGGTCGCTGACCAAACAATGGCACAAGAAAGAAAAATACCCAGGGCATTTGCCCAAAAAGCTTTGTTTTTTTGCATGCCGAACAAATAGGCCGCTATACTTCCGGCATAGACACCGGTACCTGGTATGGGCAACATCACAAAGAATACAAGCCCCCAGAAACCATATTTCTGAATTTTATCCCCTGAACCTGTTTTGGCCCGCTTGGCAACAAATACCGCCGATTTTTTATAAAAACGCCAGCGCAGAAGGCCACGGTTCAATTTTTCAAGAAAAAATACCATAATGGGAAAGACCAGAAGATTGGCCACAAAGCACACTATAAAGACCAAGTAGCTGTTAACACCGTTATAGAGCCCATACGGAATACCCACCTTTGCCTCACCAAAAGGCGAGAGGCTCCATAAAAAAGCAATAAGTACATCCAGTGCCAACAAAATAGTGGTTTTAAATTGCGAAATTATCCAAAGTGGCAGAATACACGGCAATTGAAAATCATAAATGTTACTTAAAACCATTTTTACCGAACATAGAGCAATACTGAATTCACTATTTTTACACGTTTTTCCAAACCCGATGGCAGCACATAAACTTCATCCTGAAAACTGGGTCGACCAATATGCCGACTACCTGTTCAATTATGCGGTAGCGCGGGTAAACGATGCTGAGATTGCCAAAGATCTGGTGCAGGAAACCTTTTTTGCAGGTCTAAAATCTGCCAAAAACTATAAGGGTGATGCCGCTGAACGCACCTGGTTGATCGCCATACTCAAACGCAAGGTCATAGACCATTACCGAAAGATCAACTCCAAAAAGGGAAAGGCCGAGGTAAAGGTCAATTACAGTGCACAGAGCGATTCTGAGGGCGATTGGCTCGAAGAACGGGTTGCCGACCCTTTTGGGCAAGGGGGCGATGGTGCGATCGAAAACGAAGAGTTGGGGCTGGCCATACAAGAATGTATCACCAAATTGCCCAAAAAACAGGCCTTGGTCTTCAAAATGAAAACGGTTCAGGGCATGGAAACCGAAGATATCTGTAATGAATTGGGTATAAATCCGTCAAATTTGTGGGTGATGATCCATAGAGCCAGAACGGCTTTGATGGGGTGTTTGAACGAAAATTGGTTTTAGTTATGATGATATCATGTGATGAGGCGGCCCATATTTGCAACAAAACGCAATACAAAGAAGCCTCTTTATGGGAAAAGATCAAACTTAGGCTACATGTTGTGGTCTGTGCCACCTGTGCAAAATTTGCAAAGAAAAACAGGCAACTGACCAGTCTTTGCGAAAAGGCAAACCTTCATGTGCTATCGCAACCAGAGAAAGATCAGATGAAGAAAAGACTTGAAAAAGAATACTAGTACCGCCCGATAACCAATATCACCACTAACCAGAATAAGGGCATCGCCTCTACCCAAAATGCAGCGAAATACCGCGACTGCTCTTCTTTCGTTCTGTACATGGCCCAGATAAGCGCCAGAGCGACCAAAAACCTGCCCACCAATTCAAATTGGGCAACATCATCCTTTAGAAAAGTCAACAAAAAATACAGCGCGGTCAACACGTACCCCAGTTTTTTTGTCCTTTCAACCCCAAATCTTTGTGGAACGGTCTTCATGGCAGGGTGATCGTACCGCATATCACGAACCTCAAAGGGCAACATCAGCACCAAAACCATTAGAAAACGTTGCACCAACAATATAATGGCATCCCAACCAATCGCAAGGTCTGCGTCAAGTATTGGCAGCAGCACGGTAAAGCCCGTCCACACCAACGCTACCACAACAATTTTCAGCACCCCCAAACTTCTCAAATTGTTCGAATTGGGCCACATTGGAAGCGCATAAAGTGCGGCCAAAACCGTTAAAACCGCAATAGCCCCCAAGAGCGCAAGCGAAATATGGAGGGCACTATAGACCAGTATCCCGAAGCAAACAAAACTGAAGCCTTGAATCAAACGGTGGTAGCGGTTCGATACGATCAAATATTTGTCTGCCTCAACCCCATACTTTACAAAATTATAGCAGACAATGGTGCTCATAAGTATAAATAGTGCCAAAAAGGAATTGCCCTGAACGCCCAAAATGTCTATGGTCACAAAATATAGGGCCCATACCGAAACGGCCACATGAACACTGGCATCCAGATAAAAATCGAACAGGGCTTTCAGGTACTTCACCCCACAAAGGTAACGGAAGTGGCTCTTGGTTAAATCCCATCAAAAAAATTGTATGCCCAACAGCCAAATTAGGCCAATAATCATCAAATTAATGCCTAATTTTGTGCAACTTTTTTGATAGCTCATGAATACTGAAAAATTTGCCCTGCGCCATATTGGCATTCGTGAAAAAGACCTTGACAAAATGTTGGAAACAGTTGGGGTCGATTCTCTTGAACAGTTGATTTTTGAAACCATCCCAGATGATATTCGCCTCAAGCAAGACCTGAAACTGCCAAAGGCCATCAGCGAGCACGAGTTTCTAGACCATCTTCAAAAACTGGCTGCCAAGAACAAAGTATTCAAGAGTTACATCGGCTTGGGCTACCACGAGAGCATTACACCTTCGGTCATCAAGCGAAATATTTTGGAAAATCCGGGTTGGTACACAGCCTACACCCCGTACCAAGCAGAAATTGCACAGGGGAGGCTCGAGGCCCTTTTAAACTTCCAGACCATGGTCTGCGATCTAACGGGCATGGAAGTGGCCAATGCTTCCCTATTGGACGAAAGCACGGCTGCTGCCGAGGCCATGACCATGTTGTTCGACCTACGCTCGCGCCAACAGAAAAAAGAGGGGATAGTCAAATTTTTTGTTTCCGAAGAAACCCTGCCCCAGACTTTGGCCCTATTGCAGACACGGTCGACCCCTTTGGATATCGAGTTGGTCATCGGCAATCATGAAGAGTTTGATTTTTCAGACGATTTCTTCGGGGCCCTTGTACAGTATCCCGGCAAGTATGGTCAAGTGAACGATTACGCTGAATTTGTCAATAAAGCCCAAGAAAACAACATTAAAGTGGCCGTTGCCGCCGACATTCTAAGCCTGGTATTACTGACCCCTCCCGGGGAATGGGGCGCAGATGTGGTGGTGGGCACCACACAGCGCTTTGGCATACCACTAGGCTATGGCGGGCCACACGCTGCTTTTTTTGCTACCAAAGATACCTACAAGAGAAACATACCGGGTAGAATTATAGGCCTCACCAAAGATACCGATGGCAACCCTGCCCTTAGAATGGCACTACAGACGCGCGAACAGCATATAAAAAGAGACAAGGCCACCTCGAACATCTGTACGGCCCAAGTGCTATTGGCGGTCATGGCAGGCATGTATGCCGTATACCACGGCCCCAAGGGGCTACAATTTATTGCCAACAAAGTACACAACAATGCAAAACTGTTGTCGTCGCACTTAACGGAAATGGGCTACACGCAACAGAACACCTGTTTTTTTGATACACTTTTGATTACGGTAGACGACAACCGGGCCATCAAAGAAAAAGCCGAAAACCTCGAGATAAACTTCCATTATATTGATCGAGACAAGGTCTCAATAGCCATCAACGAGGCCACCAGCACAGCGGATTTACAAAAAATTGCGGCCTGTTTTGGCAGCACCAATGGTTTCGGAAAACCGGCAGAGGGAAAAACCCATCAAATAATTTCGGGGCCACTACAACGGAAAAGTTCTTTTCTAGAACACGAAGTCTTCAATTCGCACCATTCCGAGACCGAATTGATGCGCTACATTAAAAAATTGGAACGGAAAGATTTGGCGTTGAACCATTCGATGATATCGTTGGGCAGCTGCACCATGAAACTGAATGCCGCCTCTGAAATGTTGCCCCTGAGTTGGAACAATTGGGCCAACCTGCACCCCTTCGTTCCTATAGAACAAGCTGAGGGGTATCAAATCATGTTAAAGGAACTTGAAGAATACCTCAACGAGATTACCGGTTTTGCCGCTACCTCGTTGCAACCGAATTCGGGCGCCCAAGGCGAGTATGCCGGATTGATGACCATTCGGGCGTACCACGAGTCGCGGGGCGAAGGCCATCGAAACATCTGTATCATTCCTGCCTCGGCCCACGGTACCAATCCCGCTTCAGCGGTCATGGCCGGAATGAAGGTAGTGGTCACCAAAACCGACGAAAAGGGCAACATTGATGTTGCCGACCTAGAAGACAAGGTAAAACTGTATTCAGAAAACCTTGCTGCATTAATGGTCACCTACCCCTCTACCCATGGCGTTTTTGAATCTTCTATCAAGCACATTACAAAGTTGATTCACGACCATGGTGGACAGGTTTATATGGATGGGGCCAATATGAACGCCCAAGTTGGATTGACCAATCCGGCCACCATTGGTGCCGATGTGTGCCATTTGAATTTGCACAAGACCTTTGCCATACCGCATGGCGGTGGCGGACCCGGCGTGGGGCCCATCTGCGTGGCCGAACAGTTGAAGCCTTTTCTGCCTACGAATCCTGTGGTGGCCACCGGTGGTGAAAAAGGTATAACCGCAATTTCTGCAGCCCCTTGGGGCAGTGCTTTGGTATGCCTGATCTCATATGGCTATATCAAAATGTTGGGGGCCAAAGGGGTCACCGAAGCCACTAAAATTGCCATTCTCAATGCCAACTATATCAAAGAAAGGCTGAAGGGGAAATTCGATGTGCTCTACTCAGGTGAAAAGGGAAGAGCGGCCCACGAAATGATTCTTGATTGCAGGCCCTTTAAACAACATGGAATCGAGGTCACCGATATTGCAAAGAGGCTGATGGATTATGGTTTCCATGCACCCACCGTATCGTTCCCGGTGGCAGGCACCCTGATGATAGAACCTACCGAAAGTGAGAGTTTGGCCGAACTGGACAGGTTCTGCGATGCCATGCTGGCCATTCGAAATGAAATAGATAGTGTCTCGGCAGATGAACCGGACAATGTGCTAAAAAATGCACCCCACACCCTACAGATGGTCACCGCCGATGAATGGCACTACCCGTACACTAGGCAACAAGCGGCATTTCCCCTGCCATTCGTATCAGAAAACAAATTTTGGCCATCGGTGCGAAGAACAGATGAAGCCTTTGGGGATCGTAATTTGATTTGCACCTGTGCGCCGATAGAGGCCTATGCCGAAGAGGAAATGTCTTAAACCTTGCCGTATTATCGCACCATTTGGGGCATTTCTAGGCCTGTCCATCCATTTGTCAAAGCCACGGCCCAAATGGTTGAACATAGTAACCTGCAGCCCATTTCAATGGACTTTTTCACGAAAAAAGCCAATATTTGTGCTATAAACAATACCAAAAACAAATGAAAATAGGCATTACAGGTACGGGAAGTTATATTCCTCCGATTGTAACGAAAAATGACGATTTTCTTGACCACCACTTTCTCAGTGAAGATGGCAGCTCTTTTGGACATGACAATACAGTAATCATTGAAAAATTTAAATCGATAACCGGTATTGCGCAGCGTACCTACGCAAAACCAGAGCACAATACCTCCGATTTAGGTTTTTTTGCTTCGGAGAAAGCCATAAAGGATGCAAAAATTGATAAAGAAGAGCTAGACTATATCATCTTTGCCCATAATTTCGGTGACGTTTCCTACGGAAAAATACAGGGTGACACCTTGCCCAGTTTGGCGACCAGGGTAAAACACCGATTGGGCATCAAAAATCCGAGATGTGTGGCCTACGACGTATTGTTTGGTTGCCCAGGCTGGATAGAGGGCGTTATTCAAGCTCAGGCCTACATCAAGAGCGGCATGGCCAAAAAGTGTTTGGTAATCGGCGCAGAGACGCTATCAAGAGTAGTAGACCAGCACGACCGCGACAGTATGATCTATTCAGATGGTGCGGGCGCGACGATAATTGAGGCCACCACCCACAACGGCGAAATTTTGGCCCATGCCTCTGCCACCTATGCCAATGAAGAGGCCTACTACCTGTTTTTTGATAAGACCTACCATCAAGAGAGTTGTTCTGACACTCGCTACATAAAAATGCATGGTCGAAAAATATATGAATTTGCCGTAACCCATGTTCCACAAGCCTTGGCTGATTGTCTCGACAAGAGCGGTGTGGGCATTGATGAGGTAAAAAAAGTGATCATCCACCAGGCAAACGAAAAAATGGACGAGGCCATCGTAAAGCGCTTTTATAGAATTTACGGCAAAGAGATGCCCAAAGATGTTATGCCGATGATCATACAGGACATGGGTAACAACTCGGTGGCCACAGTACCCACGCTGTACGATATGATCTGCAAGGGAGCGTTGCCAGAACATAGGCTCAGTAAAGGTGATGTTGTTATCTTTGCCAGTGTTGGTGCGGGCATGAACATCAATGCCATTGTATATCGATATTAAATGTACGAGAACAACTATCCGAGTAAACGCTACAGGCACACCCTCGAATTCTTAAAAAAACACATTGACCCCCAAGAGTCGATACTCGACCTTGGGGTGGCCAATCCTTTTTCTGAAATCATGAAAGCGGAAGGGTACCAAGTGGAAAACACCAAGGGAGAAGACCTTGACTTGGATTTCAACACCGTGGCCGACTCAGATGCCGAGGTGGTTACCGCATTTGAGATTTTTGAGCACATGGTGGCACCTTTCAACGTACTTCAAAAAATAAAGGCCCGAAAATTGGTCGCCAGTATTCCACTGCGGCTTTGGTTTGCCCCGGCCTATCGCAGCAAGACCGACCCATGGGACCGCCATTACCACGAATTTGAAGATTGGCAGTTCGATTGGTTGCTCGAAAAAGCCGGATGGACCATCAAAGATTCAGCCAAATGGACAAATCCGACAAAAAAGATAGGTGTCAGGCCTTTGTTGCGTCTTTTTACCCCTCGCTATTATATTGTGTATGCGGAAAGAAATAACTAATTCCTCCCTGTCATTTCAAACGCAGTGAAAAATCAAAAATCGAATCAGATTTTTCAATCCCCCGAATATTCGGTGTCATTTAGAAATGACAAAAAACAAGTATTGGGATTTGTAATTTGTTTTTTGGAATTTTAGTAAATGCGAATTTGCATCATCATTCCCGCCCATAACGAAGAAAAGTACATCCGTGACTGCTTGGATTCCTTCGTCAAGCAGACACATCAGGTAGATGATCTGATCGTTGTTGATGACCATTCCACTGACAACACCTATGGCATTGCCACTGATTATGCCGAAAAACACCATTGGATCCGGGTTCTAAAACATGAATCATCAGACGAGCATGTTCCCGGAGGCAAAGTGGTACGGGCCTTCAACTACGGTCTTCAACATGCCCCTGACTTTGATATACTGGGAAAATTCGATGCTGATATCATTTTGCCAAAGAACTATTTTGAGACCATGCTCAACCATTTTCAGTCCAATTGGAAATTGGGTATGTGTGCAGGCCTCATCCATATCAAAAAAGGAAACGACTGGGTGTATGAAAACATTGCCGGCAAAAACCACATCAGGGGCCCCGTAAAACTATACCACCGGGCTTGTTTTGAGAAAATGGGTGGTCTGAGGACTGGCGTCGGCTGGGACACTGTTGACGTTCTTTTGGCCCAATATCATGGCTTTGAAACAAAGGTCGACCAAAGTCTTATGGTAAAACACCTACGACCAACGGGGCATGGTTACAGCCGAAAAAATTACCGTGCCAAAGGTGAGGCCCTTTACAAAATGCACTACGGAATCGTATTGGCCAAATTGGCAGCGCTTAAAATGGCTTGGCAGGCGCGAAGCCCCAGATTGTACCTACAGGCTGTATTCGGTTATCTAGGGGCCATGTTAAAAAAAATGCCTCGATATGTAACGGCCGAGCAAGGTGCCTATATCCGAAAATATCGCTGGAGGGGAATTTTCGAAAAGCTCAAACCATGAGCACATAACACCTCCACGAAAAAAGGGCAAAAAAACTGTTAGTTTTTTAACGCCTCTGAAATGGGTTCGCCGGTCACCCCATTCGGAAAAGCCATCCCCAATAAAACAGAAATGGTGGGGGCAATATCGGGTATCTCGGTGCGTTCGGCAGTGTTTCCTTTTTTAATTCCCTTTCCGAAGAGCAGCAGGGGCACATGGGTGTCATAAACCATGGGAGACCCATGTGTAGAGCCCGTGCGCGAGTACGATGCGAACCCCGGGCGCGGCACCAACAGAATATCGCCCGAGCGCTTTTGGTTCCATCCGTTCTGCAAGATATAGGGTAAACCCGAAGTGTAATTTGTGTGCCACATCTGATGCGCCGTGTACACCTTATAGACGTTGTCATAACCCAGCAGTTCCATGGCAATCTCCTCCTGTACATCATCCAAATCCATATCGAGGTTTCCGATTACCTTGTGGTCTAGAAAAACCTGGTTGTTCGATATATCTTTTACGATATCGGTGGTACCATATCGGTACTTCAAAAATGCCTCAAAGCGCTGCTTCTGGGCATTGTTGTTCAAATACCCGGCAGGTATCTTTTGGTCGAAAAGGTAGGCCGGCACATTAATGGCCCCGTGGTCAGCCGTCAAAAAAACCGTGTACTCGCCTTCGCCAACATCTTTATCAAGCGTGTTGAAGAGGCGTTCCAAATCATTGTCCAATCGCAGGTAGGTGTCCTGCACTTCCTTGCTGTTCACCCCAAAAAAGTGCCCCACATAATCGGTGCTCGAATAGCTTATGGCCAAAAAATCAGTGATGTCGTCTTTGCCCAAATCTTCACCTTCCAATGCGGCCAAGGCAAAGTCGGTGGTCATACTATTACCATAGGCCGTTATGCGAAGTAGGTTGAATTTTCCATTTTCATCCCATAATTTCGGCAGATCATGTGGAAATACGGTGCTGGTCTCTCCCTGAAACTTGCCCTCATATGAGTTGGCATCGGGGCCACTTTCCAAATATGTATTGATAGGCTTTAAAGTTGTCCATGGTTTTTTGTAGGCCTCAACGGCATCTGAACTATTGAAATCGCTTACCCATTGTGGCAGGGCATCCATATAATAGGAACTGGTTATCCAATTTCCGGTGGATCCGCCCTCAAACCAGTAGGCAGCGTTTGCGGTATGCCCCCCTGGAAGCACCGCTCCCCTATCTTTGAGGGCAACGGCTATTACCTTGCCCCTCATTTGGGTATGTAGGCGCAACTGATCGGTCATAGTGGTCGTCAACATACGATGGGGCGACATTTTGCCGGCATCGCCACTGGTACCCACAGATTCAAAAGCGTCATCAGAGGCACAATAAACAGATTCACCCTGCACCTTGTCATACCAATTATTGCCAATAATACCATGCATTGAGGGTGTTGCACCCGTATATACAGAGGCATGGCCCGGGCCGGTACTGGTGGGCGCATAGTTAAAATGGTGGTTTTTACAGTTAAAGCCCTGGCTTACCATTCGTTTGAACCCTCCCTCGCTGTAATGGTTCCAAAAGCGAGTTAAATAATCATAGCGCATCTGGTCCACTACAATGCCCACAATCAACTTTGGAGAGGCGGTGTTATCACTTACCGGTTTCCTTTTTTTTCCATTTCGTTGGGCAATACCAACACACATACCCGCCACTAAAAAGAGAGCCAAAAAAGATAGAATTCGTTTCATTTTACAAATGGTTCTGAAGTGAGCAAATCTATTTAAATATCCCTATAAATTATAGAAAGTACGGTTAAATGAATGCAATATTCTTATTTTTACCCTATAAGTCTATTGCATACATGAACTACCTTGCATCTATTGGCAAGTACTTTATTATGATTTGGGAGGTTTTCAAAAAACCGACCAAATGGCCCATCATGAGAAATCTGATCTTGAAGGAAATCGATGAGCTGATCTACAACTCATTGGGCATTATCATTTTTATTTCTTTCTTTATCGGAGGTGTTGTAACCATTCAAACGGCACTGAACCTGACCAGTCCTTTTTTACCAAAAAGCCTGATAGGTTTTGCAACTCGGCAGTCGGTCATATTAGAGTTTGCCCCCACCTTTACTTCCATTATCATGGTCGGCAAAGTGGGGTCGTACATCACCTCGAGCATCGGCACCATGCGGGTGACCGAGCAAATCGACGCACTTGAGGTTATGGGTGTCAATGCCCTTAATTATTTGGTTTTCCCAAAAATAATCGCCATGCTCTTTTATCCGTTTGCAGTGGCCATAGCCATGTACGTGGGCATTTTGGGCGGATGGGTCGCAGCGGTGTTCGGGGGCTTCGCGCCCAGTGGCGAGTTTATACAGGGCCTGCAAGAAGAATTTATACCCTTTCATGTGACCTATGCCTTTATAAAAAGCTTGATCTTTGCCTTTGTAATAGCTACGGTGCCCTCGTTTCACGGATTTTATATGAAGGGAGGCGCTTTAGAGGTGGGCAAGGCCAGCACAACTTCTTTTGTGTGGACCAGTGTGGCCATTATAATACTTAATTATGTTCTGACACAACTTTTGCTAGGCTGATGATAGAGATAGAGAACATACACAAATCGTTTGGCGGCACGCATGTGCTAAAGGGCATCAGTACCGTTTTTGAGCAGGGCAAGACCAATCTGGTCATCGGGCAAAGTGGATCGGGCAAAACAGTGTTGATGAAATGTATGTTGGGCCTAATAGAACCTGATGAGGGAAGCATTTGTTACAGCGGCCAACGTTATTCTGAACTCTCTTTGGATGAGCGACGAAACCTGCGCCAAGAAATGGGCATGGTTTTTCAAAGCAGCGCGCTGTTCGACTCCATGACCGTGGAGGGCAATGTGATGTTTCCTTTGGATATGTTCACCAAACAATCAAAAAGTGAAATGCAAGATCGGGTAGATTTCGTTCTCAAAAGGGTAAATTTGGTAGATGCCCACAAAAAATACCCATCGGAAATATCAGGCGGCATGCAAAAACGGGTGGCCATTGCCAGGGCCATTGTCATGAACCCCAAGTATCTCTTCTGCGACGAGCCCAATTCTGGCCTAGACCCAAAAACAGCCATTCTTATCGACAATCTGATCCAAGAGATTACGCGCGAGTACGGTATTACCACCATTATCAATACCCACGACATGAACTCGGTGATGGAAATCGGCGAAAAAATCGTTTTTCTCAAAAATGGTTATAAAGAGTGGGAAGGCACCAACAAAGAAATATTCAAGACCGACAATGAGGCCGTTACCAATTTTGTGTATTCATCGGAATTGTTCAAAAAGGTAAGGCAGATGTATATCGAAGAACGTAATTAATTTTTTTATTGAAAAATGTCAAGCTGAGCCTTTATAAAAGGGCACATTCGCCAATTAATCATTCACCGTTTTTACTTGAATCTTGTTGTTCTGCAACCGTATTTTCAGCCAGTTTGTCAACTTGGCTTCCTCTTTTTGAACCTGGTCAGCAGAAATGCCATCTTTCCATTTAACCTCAAATAGCGGAATAGTGTCCAATTTATTGAAGTCGGTCTGGATTCTATAGGAGAATCCCAATGCGGACAAGTTCTCATAATTTGCCCGGGCCTCGGCACTGATATCTTGGAAGGGAATCTGCAGGGCAGCATTTTTGCTTAGGTTGGCAATTTCTTCCTCAAGTACCCTTATACGTTCGTCTTTGGTCAACAACTCGGCCTTTTTCGACTCGTAGAGCTCGCTGATGTAGTTGAACTTTTCCTCGGAATCATCTTTACCGCCCTGAAGTACTCGCAGTTCGGCATTTTTTAGACGGCTGTAATTATTCTTCCGATTGCGCCATGAATTGATGACATTCTCGGGTATTTCTTCGTTGCCCATGCACACTATCTCGATATAGGCGTTATCATCGTTCACGTACACCAGCTCGGTCAGGTTGTCAACATACCGACCATTGTTCTTGAACTCGTACAGTTCAATGGTCTCGCTCAAAAACTCCTGCGCTTGTTTTTTAAAGAGAGACTCTTTAAAAACCTTGTAAAATGTGAACCCGGCCGGAATCATGACCGCCAGACCCACGATTGAAGCGACCCTTGCAATGAAACGGCGTCTCTTCGAATTGGCATAGCGCACCATGGGAAAACGCAAGTATTTGATGACCAAAAAAGTAGCCAGACCAATAAAAATGGTGTTAATGATAAAGAGGTACATGGCCCCTGCGGCGTAGACTACATTTCCAATGGCCAGACCAAACCCCACGGTACAGAGTGGTGGCATCAGGGCCGTGGCAATGGCAACACCAAAAATGACACTTGCGATGGTTCCTTTCTTGGCCCGGGCAATCACCAGCGCGAGCCCACCGAAAAAGGCGATCAACACATCACGAATGTCTGGTTGTGTTCGCGCCAGCAATTCTGAGGACTCATCCCGCAAAGGAAAAAAGTAGAAAAACAGAAAGGCCGTCACCACACTCAGCACCACCATCACTATGAAGTTTTTGACCGAACGCCGAAGAGTATCGATATCATTGATCGCCAACGACATGCCCATGCCTAAAATCGGGCCCATAAGGGGCGAAATAAGCATTGCACCGATAACAACGGCTGTGGAATTTGCATTCAGCCCTACAGATGCAATAAAAATAGAGCAGACCAAAATCCAAGAGGTATGGCCTTTGAACGGAATATCGGCAATGATGGCTTCTTTTGCGGCCACTGGATCCGTGTTGCTACGGATCTCCAAAACCTCCACTAAAAATTTCTTGGTGCTTCCCAAAAAACCCTTGAAGTCTTTTTTCATTTCCTCCCCACTATCCTCATTGGAAGTAGGGCTCACATTGTCTTGGTCAAATTTGTTTTCCATAGTTATTAGGCAAACGTATCCCCAAATTTTTTCTGAACCTCGGCACGTACTTCTTTGATTCCCTGTTGTTTCGATTTGGGAAAAATCAACAGCACATCGTCTTTATCAACTATGATATAATCTTTCAATCCATCGACAACGACCACTTTTCCCTTACCGGCATGAATCATGTTTCCGGCGGCATCGTTCAAGATGGCCCGTGCGTTGACCACTGCGTTGTCGCCGCCGTCTTTTGGTAGCTTTTCATAGAGTGCGCCCCAAGTGCCCAAATCGTTCCAGCCAAAGGATGCAGGCAGGGTATAGATAGCCTCTGATCTCTCCAAGATAGCGTAATCAATCGAAATGTTTTCTGCCTTGGGATAATTTTTTTCAATAAAGTCTTTCTCTTTTGGAGTGTTGTAACATGCCACACCTTTTTCAAATAACTCGTATTGCACCTTTTGATGTTCTTTAAACGCCTCGATAATGGTTTTGACACCCCACATGAATATACCGGCATTCCATAAGAAATTACCCTTCGCAAGAAATTGCCTGGCCGTATCCAGATCAGGTTTTTCCCTGAATTGGACCACCTTTTTTAACTGTTCGCCACTGCCCCTATCAAATTCAATGTACCCAAAGCCCGTGTTGGGGTGGGTCGGCTGAATGCCCAATGTGCACAGTACCCTTTCTTGGCTACACTTCTCAAAGCATTTCGTCACATCGCTCTCAAAGGCCTCCTCATCTTCGATCCAGTGGTCGCTGGGGGCCACGATCATCACTGCATCTGGATTCATTTTCTGAATTTTCAATGCCGCATATAGAATGCAGGGGGCCGTGTTGCGCATGGCGGGTTCGAGCACCACCTGTTCTTGTTTGACCATGGGTAACTGCTCGAGTACCAAATCATTATAGCGTTCGTTGGTCAAAATCAGGATGTTCTCAGTGGGAATAAACCTGTTCAATCGAGAAAACGTGCTCTGTAACAGTGTTTTGCCCACACCGAGCATATCGTGAAATTGCTTCGGGTAGGCTTCTGTACTTACGGGCCAAAAGCGCGAACCTACGCCTCCGGCCATCAATACGGCATAATAGTTTTTGTTCATATTACATTCTGCTTCAAATTGTCATTTTGAACATAGTGAGAAATTTAAAACCCCGATATAGAGATTTCTCAATCGTCCCATTAATTATCAGGTCTAATATGTTCACATAATGCTCAATAATAAACTGTTTTAGCATTTAGCTGATTAATTCCACCTCAGCATTTGGTTGGAACAAATATAGTTTACCCGTCGCCAATTCAATGCATTCGTAACGTTTTACCCGTTTTTTTCCTTTTTTGAAAAGTTTGCCGTTGTAGAGGCGAAAGGTACTGCCTGTGGGCAGTTCAAACACGTAGCTTTTGGTACGCTCTATGGGGTCGAATTCTTTCAGTGCTACGGATAGTTGCGCATCAGTACTGCTGCTCGCCTTAGGATTTTTAAAATGCCGGGCGATCAAAGGCAACAATTGAGCGGGAAATATTTCGGGCCGAATAAAGGGCAGCATCAACTGTTGAAAGGTACGCTTCCACTCCGCCCCGTGTGGTTTTATACGCCTGCCGTACCGTTCAAAGGCCACCAAGTGGGCAATTTCATGCACCAAGGTGATAAAAAAGCGGTATTTGTTGAGCGAGGCATTAACGGTAATCTGGTGCCCGCCATTGGGCATTTTACGGTAATCACCGTGCCGCGTCACCCTATGGTTCACAATCTTGAGGTGCACCCCGTAGGTTTTGATGAGTTCAAAACAAGGGCCAACGGCCCGTTCGGGCAAATATTTTTGCAAGGTTTCGTTCACGATGCAAAAATAGGGGTTTTGGTTTTTGGACAAATAAGCTACTATATATCGAAATACGCTGGTTTTATATTAAATTGGAAGGGTAAGTCTGTATTTTACATACATCTAAACAAATGAAATTTTAAAACAGCCCAATCAGTTTAGAATATCTTTTTCTCTGTTTATTTCTATTATTATTTCTTTCATCTTATACCATCTTTTTAAGAAATTTTATCTCCCAAAAATTTATGGGTCTCTAGGCGAATTTTATGTAGCAAGAATCTTAAAAAGATTAAACAAGAAAGACTACATAGTTTATAACAATATTTATCTAAAAAAGAATGGGAAAACTTCTCAAGTTGATCATCTGATTATCTCAATATATGGTATTTATGTAATTGAAACCAAAAACTACAAAGGTTGGATTTTTGGACACGAAAAATCGAAGTATTGGAGTCAAACACTATATAAAAAGAAATACAAATTTTTTAATCCTGTTATTCAAAACTGGACTCATATAAACTTTATAAAAAGCCTTTCTCGGGACCTAAAAAACACACATTTCTTTCCGATCATTGTATTTACGGGAAAAGCAAAGCTGAAAAAAAATTGATTCTTCTACCCCTGTCATTTATAAAGGCAGGCTACTAAAAACAATACAAAGAAATAAAGAAGTAATCATAACTCATGCCCAGTTGGAAAAAATCAACTCAATCATAATTAAACACTTACAAACTGGGGCTAGCGTAAAAAAGGAGCATCGAAAACAAACAAAGAAAACGGTAAAACGAAAAAAACAAGATTTGAATATTGAAATTTGCCCTAAATGTGGTGGAAAATTAGAGGTTAAGCATAGAAAATATGGGTGGTTTCATGGATGTTCAAATTTTCCAAGATGCAAGTTCACAAGAAATATTAAATAAAAAAACTTCATCTGACAAGGACTATAACTTATAGTTGCAATTCGTTAACTTCAAACCCAAATTTTCACTATCTTTAACCTCCTTGAAATCAGGGTTTTTTTAAGCAGTTCCCTCCGCAACGGATATCCTTCCGTCCTTACAAATAATAACACTATACACCCGTCACCATGAAAAAAAGACAAATGATGTTGCTAGGGCTATTGGCCCTATTTGCAGTTGCTGCTTTTATCTTTTCAAAGAAGCGACAAAAAACCGAAACACAGCCACAGATGGCCTCGATGAACTTTATCAAATGTACAGTAGCCAAGTTTATGCTCACCGACGTCGATACCACCCAACAGATTGCGCCACTTTTTGAAAATCTGGGCAACCACAGTTTTACCATTTCGACCTCAGCAAAAAAAGCACAGACCTTTTTTGACCAAGGGCTACGGCTCACCTATGCTTTTAACCATGCCGAAGCCCATCGTTCGTTTATGGAGGCTGCCCGATTGGATCCCGATGCCGCCATGACCTTTTGGGGGCAGGCCTACACATTGGGGCCAAACATCAATGACCCACTGCCCGATGATGAAAGAAAAATGAATGCCTTTAAAGCACTGCAAAGAGCGCAAAAAGTTGCTGACAAAGCTTCACCCAAAGAGCAGGCACTCATCAAGGCGCTGGCTTCACGTTATAGCGATGATATGGGCAAAGACATTACCGAACTGAACATGGCCTATATGGAGGCGATGGCCGAAGTAGTCAAGCAATTTACTGATGATGCCGATGTGCAGACCCTATATGCAGCGGCCATCATGAACACTATGCCGTGGAACTATTGGGACAATGATGGCGGTCCTGCCCCTAACACCCTAAAAGGAAAGGCAGCACTTGAAAAGGCCATCAAGATCAATCCCGACCATCCCGGCGCACACCATTATTACATTCACATGGTAGAACTGCCCCAACCTGATCTGGCAGTTCCGAGTGCAGATAGATTAGGCGGACTCATGCCCGCAGCGGGCCATTTGGTGCACATGCCCTCGCACATCTACATTCGTGTGGGCCGTTATCTCGATGCTGTGGAATCAAACCAGAAGGCGATTTTGGCCGATGAGGATTATATCTCGCAGTGCTACTCGCAAGGTATGTACCCACTAGGATACTACCCCCACAACCTGCATTTTTTATGGTCAGCCGCCAGCCTATTGGGTGATAGTGAGACAGCCATCGATGCCGCAAAAAAAACGGCTGAAAAAGTGCCCACTGCAGAATTGGCAACCTTACCCTTTTTGCAGGATTTCGCCTCCACACCCCTTTTGGCCTACACTCGTTTTGGAAAGTGGAACGAGATTTTGACCATTCCCTACCAAGGGGATGACTACAAACACCTGAAATTGATATGGCATTATGCTCGAAGTATCGCTTTTTTGAGGAAGAACAACCTCAAGGAAGCTAAAGAAGAACTGCAAGCCATTACTGCCATGAAAGATGATCCCGAACTCGAAAATGTGATCGCGAATTACACCAATCCGACATCCAATATCGCTAAAGTGGCCTACGAAGTGGTATCGGGTGAAGTAGCTGCTGCGGAAGAAAATCTTTCCAAAGCCATCGAACATCTTGAAAAAGCTGTTGAGTTGGAAGATCAATTGATTTACAGTGAACCTTCTCCATGGCACATCCCTTCACGGCAAACCTTGGGAGCCATTTTGATAAAAGCCGAAAAATATGGGGAAGCCGAAAAAATCTATAAGGAGGATTTAGAGCAACTCAGACAGAACGGTTGGTCATTGATGGGGCTTTATCAAAGTCTCAAGGCTCAAAACAAAATGGATGAAGCCAATAAAATAAAAGAGGAATTTGACAAAGCGTGGAAACATGCCGATTTTGAGATAGAAAGTTCTGTCTTATAAATACTAAGGCGTACTATTGCTTACCTGCAGCAGTTTGCCGTTGTAATACTGCTGTCCTGTTAGAGCAAAATCTTTAATGTATTGGGCCATCTCAAGAGCCGTTACAGGGGCCTGGTACCCAGGAAAGGCCTCTTCGAGCATTTCGGTCTGTACGGCACCCAGGGCCAGTACATTGAACGAGGGACCACTTTCCTTGAATTCCTCAGCAAGCAATTCGGTAAGTGTGATTACCGCCCCCTTGCTGGAACTGTAGGCAGAGAGGCCGGGAAATTTCATGCTGCCCTGTACGCCCCCCATCGAACTGATGGTGACCACATGGCCTTTTTTGTCCATTTTGGGCAAAACGGTACGGGTGAGTTCGGCCACACCAAAAACATTTACTTCATAGACCTTTCTGAATTCTTCGGTCGAAGTTTCCAGAAAAGGCTTGTTCAATAGGCTTCCGGCATTGTTTATCAGTACATCCACCTTTTTCCACCCCTCCAAAAAATCAGAAACTTTTTGGTAGTCGGCAACATTGCCCAAATCGAAAGAAAAGGTGGTGACTCCCTTCAAATTCAAATCTTTGATGGGTCTTTCATTTCTCGAAAGGGCCAGTACCTGATGGCCGTCTTTGGCAAACAGTTTTACCAATTCAAAGCCGATTCCACGGCTGGTTCCCGTGATGATGATGTTTTTGTGCATTTCTACATTTGTAATTCCAGCTACCGATAGCCATCGAGAGGCGGGAATCTTTTTAACCAGATGGATTCCTGCTTTCGCAGGAATGACAATCTTATTCTATTTTACTTTAATCTCTTGCGTTGCGGCGTTTGCAATACCTTCCAGTACAGGAATCATCTTATTCACCATGCTGGCCATGTGGCCGAAATCCATTTCACTGTTTTCGTCATCGGGCTTATGGTAATAGGCAAAGTTTTCGAAATCGAACGTGCAGTAGGTGTGCGATGGCACCCCGAACACTTTGTAAAAAGAATAATTGTCTGACCGTTTAAACAGGTCATACTCCTTGGCCGTGGGCAAATACCCGACCAAGTTTTCGCCTGCATATTTGTTGCTGACCTCGGCCAAATTAGACATTTCGTATCCAGTAATGTACAGATCATATTTCTTGCCGCGCAAGGGCACGCCGGTCATCTCAAAATTGAGCATGGTGTAGAGGTCCACATCCAACTCCTTCAATTTTCTGGCCAAGTGTTCAGACCCCAAGAGTCCCTTTTCCTCAGCACTGAAGAGGGCAAAAATGATACTTCTCTTATTGGTTTTGTTCGCGCCGAAATATCGGGCCAACTCAAGTACGGTTGCCGTGCCGGAAGCATTGTCGTTGGCACCATTGGCAATGTAATCGCCGTTTACTGGTTTTACAACCCCAATATGGTCGTAATGGGCCCCTATTAGAATATATTCGTTCTTGAGCGCTGGGTCGTTCCCCTCCACTACCCCTACCACATTGTACGCGGGTTTCTTAAAGTTGGAGAGGGTATCCCTAAAGGTTTTGAAATAAGGACGTACCCCATAGCTTTTAAAATGGTCCTCGATATAGCGAGCGGCCATTTCAATGCCCTCACTGCCGGTATCCCTTCCCTTTAAATCGTCCGATGCCAAAAAGGCCATATGCGCCTCTATGATTTCTGCATCGGTGAAGGCCATTGTTTTGGAAGTGCCGGAAAAACCATTGGTGCCAGCCTTCAACCCATCAGGACCTGTAGGAGGCGTGGGGGTCGAAGGTGCGGGGGTGTTATTGGGTGTCTGTACCATTTTGGTCGTTCCGCAGGCCAAAAACAACAGTGACAAAAGTACTAGGATGTTCCTTTTCATATTCTTTGTGTAACGTTTTAAAGATAAAAAAAGCATCCTGATTAGAGGATGCTTTTATATTGAGATTCCCGCTTTCACAGGAATATTATGCCAACATGGTCACCGGGTTCTCTAAATAGGCCCTTAAGGTCTGTAAGAACTGTGCTCCGGTGGCACCATCGACAGTTCTGTGGTCACAGGCCAAGGTAATCTTCATGGCGCTTCCAGCCACAATCTGCCCATTTTTGACAACGGGCTTGTCCACAATGGCCCCGACCGATAAGATGGCCGAATTGGGCTGATTGATAATCGAGGTAAACTCCAATATACCGAACATGCCCAAGTTAGAGACAGTGAACGTGCTACCCTCCATTTCGTCGGGCTTAATTTTCTTGTTTCGTGCCCTGCCGGCCAGATCCTTTACCGCCGAACCGATTTGGGTAAGGCTCATCTGGTCTGCAAACTTCAATACGGGCACCACCAAACCATCATCTACGGCAACGGCCACCCCCATATGAACATGGTGGTTGTAAATGGTGGTATCACCATTCCAAGAGGTATTCACCTGTGGATGTTTTTTCAAGGCCATGGCACAGGCCTTCAACACCATATCGTTGAACGACACCTTGGTATCGGGCAACTCGTTGATCTGGGCCCGTGAGGCCTTGGCATTGTCCATATCGACCTCAATGGTAAGGTAATAATGGGGTGCCGTAAATTTCGATTCGCTGAGACGCTTGGCAATAACCTTTCGCATTTGCGAATTTTTGACCTCTTCCGTACTCTCTTCGCCAACGGGCAGTTGCACCGGTGCGACCGAGGTGGTCGAAGCTTCTTGTACTTGGGTTTCCGCAGAAGCCGCTTTTTGTTCAGAAGGTTGGTAATTGTCAACATCTCGCTTGATGATACGGCCATGGTCGCCGGTACCTTTGACCTGAGACAAGTCTATGCCCTTTTCAGAAGCGATTTTTTTGGCCAAGGGTGATACAAAAATGCGCTGTCCGTTTTGGCCAGACGTCTGCATGCTCTCGGCCGGCTTGTCCTCTTTGGGAGCCTGTTGTTGTTTTTCTTCCGTAGGTTGTTGGGCACTCTCATCGGAAGCGCCGCTCCCAGCGTGTGCACTTAAAACGGCATCAACATCAGTGCCCTCAGGACCGATAACGGCCAAAAGTGAATCTACGGGTGCCCCTTCGCCTTCTTGAATACCAATATGCAAAAGTGTACCCTCATGAAAAGACTCGAACTCCATAGTGGCCTTGTCGGTCTCGATTTCGGCCAGAATATCGCC
>CEVF01071925.1_pt1 | contig 49142 bp, 50 predicted proteins | sample 356441 | NCBI WGS metagenome assembly CEVF01 (sample SAMEA2622765, study PRJEB7988) | marine metagenome | biome: marine biome (ENVO:00000447); feature: surface water layer (ENVO:00002042); material: "saline water (ENVO:00002010), including plankton (ENVO:xxxxxxxx)" | depth 5 m | reverse complement strand
GGTTCCTCAATGCTCTCATGACCTCCCTGAGCAACAAGGATTTGGAGAACGATTTCCACTGTCAACGCTAATCCTTCCTGATGAACCACATCTGGAACATCGGTTGTACGGTGGTATTGTTCGTATTCCCACCCATAAAACCCGATTGTAGGCGTCCCGTATTGATTGAACGAACGGTGGTCGCTGTTTCCATCGAGATTGTTCAGTTGAAGGTTGGTGTCATAATCCTCCCACGCTTCATGTCCCAACACCGTACGTTGAATCTTGGAAATTGACTCGATAAGATGTTGCTCTGAGGTTTCAATGCCAAGCGTTCCTAGTCCTATTGAGGGATTGAGGTTAGTTGAGTCAAGGTTAATGTACAAGTCGAGGTCATCAACTTCTTCCTTATACGATTGGATATAGGCTTGACTCCCCAACAATCCTAGCTCTTCACCGCCCCATGTGGCGAAGGTGACGGTTGACTCAAGATTTAGTTCACTCAATTGAGTGGCGACCTCGAGAAGTTGGGCGACACCGACGGCGTTGTCCACGGCGCCAGGACTGATGTATACGGAATCATGATGCGCGCCAACCAATATCTCCCCTTCCCCGTGGCCAGGAATTTCCCCCGTCACGACTTTTACGCTTCTAGTCCCCACGTTGTTTCCTTCCCAAAATCCGTCCAGAGAGGCATACAATGTGGGATCGCTTGCAGCCTGTTCGATGTAATCATGGAACTTCAAAGCAACACTTTCAGCGATGTAGATGTAAGGAATCAATGCATCAGCGTATTGACCCTCATAGGCATCAGGAAACGGAACAGTTGCACCGTTTTCTTGGACCGTTACGGAGCGGAAGGGCGGTGTTTCGACTCCCTCGGTGTAGATCATTACAACGCCTGCGTTTCTATCAATGGCATCTTTGTAGATATCAGCGAGACTACGGCTATTGTCATAGTTAATCATTACAGCAAGGTCGGTCATATCGCCAATGTTTTCAAAATCCTCACCAGATCCGTTACCGATGAAGGTGAGCATGTTATCGTGCTTGTGAATTGAACCCGAATATCCCATGTAAGTGAAACTCTCAACGTGATTCAAGTCCCCTGTTTCGTCAATTGCGACCCGCGCCGCGCCAGCCGTACCATCTGGCAATCCTGGGGCATTTTGAACGCCTTGCTCCAATTGTGCATGCATCAAAATTTGATGATCTTCTGGTTCCGCGTCAACAAACCATGCTCCTGTCACTTGAAATTCCTCAACTTTGACATTCTCTAAGCCTATTTCCGTGAAACGCTGACTGATGTAGTCCGAAGCAAGCGACTCTTCCATTGAACCAGCAACCCTCGGTCCAAATGATGCTATACTATTGATATCCTCCATCAATCTTGAATCATCTATTACAAAGGCCACCTCTTCCTCATCATGAAGAAGAAACTCATACGTCAAACTAGATAACAAAACAATGGCGGAAACAACACCAACCAGAGTAAGTACTCGGTCTGATGACAAGTCCATGTTGTATGTTGTGAGGCTATTCTTCATAAGTTTAGGGCTCCCTAAATTTTGAAATACCGCTCTCTGTCCGCAGGAAATGAAAATGTCCGACAGTATGGAGAACTACCGAATTGCCCTCTCCGATATGAGTTCGGGAATATTTTTATTTTCGATATTCATGCTATCAATAACTGTACCTCTGAATATCGCATCTGCAGATAACCATGAAGATGTGACTTACACACTTTCTGGTCACATCTATACAGCAGACGGACAGTTGGCAAATACTACTTCAATTAAAGTCGATTCGATGGCTTCTGGTTGGTCTCAAAACGGTTACTATGAGTACTCAGGAATTACTCCAGGAGAACATATAGTTCGAGCCTATTTCATGAATGATGGGCACACCGTGGCATATCGCACCATATTCTTTTCTGGCGATATCGAACTTGACTGGTATGTCGGACATAACTGGATAACGGCAGAGGTATTTGATGAAAATGGAGAAATGGCACAAAGTTCGCCAATGACGTCGGTTGAATTGGTACAAACAAGTGAAACGCATTCCTTAGATGACGGCCGTACCGAGTTTGGCCCTTACAAAACGGGTGAATATTACTCAATGCGTGCTTACTATGGCGACATTGACCACTCAACCCAATATGTGCATTTCAAATTGGAAAGAGGATCTAATTCGGGGGATAAATATCCACACTTGAATGATTTTGATTTCAATCACGGAATGAACAGTCGATATGGTTTCATTACCAATGTTGTGGGCGCTCCAATTGAAGGGATTACAGTAAGCAATGGGGCAAAAGCCACTCTAACTAATTCCGATGGTTTCTATCTGCTCCAGAGCTTAGAGGTTGGAAGTCAACAGACATTGACATTTCACCAATCTGGGAATCAAGTTTCTGAACCGATTCAAGAGATAATCACTATTGGCGAAGGCTGGTTGAATAAATCTCTTGAAATCGAGGTCAATCTACCAGGAAATGTTAGCTTTTCCACCCCTATGCAGACTATGCCTTTATCTCCCTTAGAACTGAGATGGGAAGGTTCTGAGTTTACTGATTATTTTTCTGTTTATGCAGGGGATATTTATGAAGAGAATCTGATTTACAGAGGCTACTCAAAATCACTAACTTTCGAACCTGAGGATGCAGGAATGATTGATTTCAATGTAGTCGCCAATAATTCAAACGGATCTACTGAAAATATTAACTCACTAAGAATAATTTTCCTACCCTCTCAATCGAATGATGATAAATGGAATGTGGGCATGACTTGGGATTATCGAGTATCTTATGCACCAAGTGGAACAATCAGAAATGTCACAATGACCATGATTGGGTCTGAATTAATTGAAGATGCTTTTGGGGTGGAAAGGGACTCTTTCTTACTCAGACTTAGTGGGGATTATCAGCTCCCAGAAGAAAGGTCGTTTAGATGGGTTGATAGTGAAAATCTTCTCAATGTTCACACCTACTGGGTCGACGACCCTACTTCCTCATCCTACTTCCAAGAAGGCACATTAGGGTGGGACTTTACAGATAATAATGGTGACTCCGTTAATCCTCTCGTAGCTTCATCGGATTTGAGTCTGCACTTCAATCGAACAAATGTGATAGGGGTCCCGGGTCATCCTGACGGGTACGCTGATACTTACAATATTGTAACTATAGAGGATGATGTGCAGATAGCAACTCCTGCCGGTAATTTCTCCACAAAATATATCAAAATTACAGACAATAATGATCAGGTTATTTCATGGGAATTATGGTATAATGAGACAGTTAGGAATTGGGTGAAGATAGTAGATCGTTTATCCGGATCCCATTCAGATAAGGTCGAGTACGAATTATTGTCTTATGATGCTCCAACAACTCCTCAGTTCATTACCCAAGAAGCTGAAATTAATACGAATGATTATCTAATTGAGTGGGGGGATTATGCAGGTTCGTCCAACTATCAATTAGTAGAAAATGGAGAGATAATTTTCGAGGGAGAAGAGGTCTCTTTTGAAGTACTAAATAGAGAGGATGGCGAATACACATATGTGTTAAGAGCTGTAATGGATGGTTACATGATTGATGGTGCAAGTTTAGTTCTCAGCGTTAATTTTATTCCTCCAAAGCCAATTGTATATTCTCCGGAAAGAACAATAGAAGAAGGTAATTCAATTACAATAAATTGGACACCAATAGAAGATTCTGATTGGTACTCAGTAATTGTCGAAGATGAATCTGGAAATACCTTAGAGGTATACAAGGGTCAAGAAAATGAAATAACTTTGGAAGACTTGGATATTGGACAAAATCGTATCAGAGTAAATAGTATGGTTTATGGCAAAATATCAGAATATTCAGATTCCATTTTTATCACAGTTGAAGAATCTGAAGACTGGGGTTCCTCAGAATATTTATTGATTTCAACGATTTGTTTGGTGGGGTTAATGATTTTTGGTTTGAGAACCAGAAAATATATTGAATAACTTTAGAGTCATTTTGAATGGATTTGGTGCCTATGAATATATCAAAATTAGCCGTGTTCCAAGCGGCGTTAATACTATTTTGTTCATTTGGCGTTTACCAATATTCTGTTCAAGAAGAAAACGACGCCGATAGGGGAGCGATTATTGTCATTGATTCCAATGGAGTCGAACATAGCTTCGCGGAATCTCCTACTAGGGTGGCAATAACGAATACTTATGCTGCTACAGTCATAAGGATGCTTGATGTAGAATCAGATGTGATAGTAGGAATATCTGGGGATTTTTACGATAGTTCACTTTGGCCCGAATTTATTGACACGCCAATTATACAACAGTCAGCACATTCAGAAATTGATTTTGAGGCTTTGTTAGATGCTCGACCAGAAGTATACATTGTATTCGCAACAAATGGTATGGTGGATACCAACGCTATCCGAGAAAAACTAGAGCCGGTTGGAATCAGGGTTCTAGCTCTAGATTTCTACAAGTACGACAATTTGAGGTATGAAATTAATGTGATTGCTAAACTATTCTCCAAGGAGAAGGAGGCAGATGATCTATTCGTGGAATTTGATGAAATTGAATCCCTAGTTGAAGATAGGATTGGTCGGATTTCAGAAACCTCCAGGCCAACGGTGGTAATGGAACATCATGCTTCGCTAACACGTGACCCGGTAGTACTTACCGGTACTTCGCAATGGACAGATTTGATACAAAAGGCGGGTGGTAAGAATATTTTTGCCGATCTGCCGGGACATACCACACACGTCGATATGGAGGCAATCCTTGATGGCAATCCGGATGTTCTTATGTTCGATGGGATAACCTTTGACATAGGATTCAATGCTTTTGATGAAGGAAATGATTGCCAGACTCACATGAATTTTATAGCTGAAAGGCCGGGATTTGATGAAGTCAAAGCGGTGCAATCCGGTAGTATGATGATCATGTCTGGAGAGTTCGCCGGACCTATGATGATTCATGGGCTACCCACTCTTGCAAAATTACTACATCCGAGTTTATTCGAGGATATCGATACGGAATATTATTTGGACAATTATTTCATCAAATATCACGACATTGACAGGGTTGGGAAATTTGTTTGTGAATTTGAAAGGGTGTAATATGGACTCTATATCTGAAAAGCACATTGAGAATGGAAAGACTCAATTTCTTATGGTCTTGATTCTCGGAATTATAACCGTCTTTTTATCCCTCTTTGCTATGGGCCAGGGTTCATCATCTAATTTGGATATGATGTCTACCATCAATATAATCTTGGGATTAGAGGCAGCGACTGAATTACAATCGGATATTATTTGGAAATTGAGATTTCCTAGAATATTGATGGCCATAATTGGCGGAGCGGCTTTGGCTGTTGCAGGTTCATTGATGCAGGGTTGTCTCGGAAACCCTCTCGTTTCGCCATTAACTCTGGGCGTTGCATCAGGAGCTGCACTCGGAGCAGCATTTGCTATAGTTCTCGGGGTTTCGGTACTACCCTATTCGAATCTTGCAATAGTTGCCAATGCTTTCTTTTTCTCATTAATTGTAGTCGCGATTATTATTCAATTAGGAAGTTTGAGATCGATTTCGGCTGAATCATACATCTTAGTTGGCATAGCTATTACATTCATTTCAGGAGCGGTTGTTTCTACCATGCAATATTTTGCAACGGATGCTCAATTATCCCAATTGGCCCATTGGTCTTTTGGAAGTCTTTCAAGGCCTGATTTGATTCAAGTTCTTGCAATATCAATTGCGGTCTTGGGACTTATGCCAACAGCAATGAAGTGGTCATGGGATCTGAATGCATTATCAATTGGGGGCGATGAATTTGCTATTTCGACCGGAGTTAATCCGGCAGAAACCAGGAGAAATATGCTGATTCTCTCGGCATTCATGACATCAGTAGTAATTGCATTTACTGGACTAATTGGATTCGTGGGGCTCGCCGCGCCTCACATGAGTCGTCTAATTATCGGTAATGACTACAGGAAACTGATCCCTTGTTCAGCGATTTTTGGAGCTTTTTTGATGGTTTTTGCAGATACATTGGGGAGGACTTTGTTTGCTCCGATAGTAATTCCAGTGGGAATAATGCTCTCAATAATTGGTGGGCCTTTCTTCATGTATTTGTTATTAGCAAATAGGGGGGGTAAAAAATGAAGGAAATTATTGACGTTACTAATTTGAATTTTAGTTGGGGCAATAATCACGTTCTAAAAGACCTCAATCTCAATCTTAAAGAAAATGAATTAGTATCAATTATTGGAATAAATGGCGCCGGTAAATCCACTCTTTTGAAATGTCTTAATAGAATTTTAAAACCCGATTCCGGCGAAATTTCAATATTTGGCGAGGAACTCTCGGATGTGGATTTAATAGAACTCTCAAAACATATCTCATACGTACCACAATCGATACGTAGTAACTTCTCGATGGATGTATTCGACGTCGTATTACTGGGTCGCCGACCACACATCCAATGGATGATAGCAGGCGAAGATAGAGAAAAAGTCAGTAAAACATTGAGGTATCTAAATCTTGAAGAATTCGCATTCAGGAGATTTGATCAATTATCAGGCGGTGAAAGACAGCGAGTAATAATAGCCAAAGCTGTAGCACAAGACCCAGCAGTATACCTTTTCGATGAACCTACTAGTGATCTAGACCTGAAGAATCAGATTGAAATAATGAAGCGAATCAAGGAATTAATTTCTGTTCCAGAATCTCCTAAGTCCGCGTTAATTGCAATACATGACATCAACATAGCTGCTCGGTTCTCAGATAGAATACTCCTTTTACATGAGGGAAGAATTATTGCAGATGGAACGCCTCAAGAAGTTCTAACCACAAAGAATATTGCTGAAGTTTTCAATGTGACTTCAGAAATAGTGAACATGCATCCAAATTACATTCGTATAATTATTAAAGACGAAATTAACGAAAAAAAAACAAATAGGACAGTGATATTATGAGTGAAGAAAAAGAGATATTGATAGTTTATGGAAGTGAAACCGGTAATGCGGAGGCGTTAGCAGATGATGCGGGCATATTAGCCAAAAAAATGAATTTGAAGTCTAGGGTAATGGATATGGATGATATTTCCGTAGATGAGTTATCGGATTCAGAATTCCTTCTGATTTGTTGTAGCACTTGGGGAGAGGGCGAACAGCCGATGAATGCAGAAGACCTGTATCAGGCATCATGTGATTGTGATGACAATAGTATGGATGGCGTTAATTTCGCGGTTCTAGCCTTGGGAGATACTAGTTACGAATTTTTCTGTGAATCAGGAAAAGAATGGGATAGAGTGTTAGAGGAAAAGGGTGGTAATCGTATTAACGAACGCATAGATTGTGATGTAGACTATGAAGATACTACTGAATGTGAAGATTGGATTGAGGAAACATTGCAGAAATTCAGTCAGATGATTCTGGGGGAAGCATAGTGTCTGAGAAAAATAATTCGACGCCGAGACATCAACTACCCAAAGGGAGCTCTCCGCAGCGGCAGGAGTTGTTGTATGACGCTAATGTTGCTACTCCAACTCATGCTGAACAGGCTAGGACATTGGCTGAAAGAATAGGAACCGCCACGTTATGCACTATCTCAGCAGATGAAGGTGGTTTTCCATACGGATCTTTTGTCACATATGCATTGGATGACGGAGACCCAATCTTTCTGATCAGTGGATTGGCCGAACATACAAAAAATCTGATGAGGGATTCTAAGTCTTCACTGTTGATAGCTGAAGGAGGTGACGATAACCCATTAGCCTTGGGCAGAGTAACTCTAATTGGGAATTGTTCCAAGGTGCCTGATGAAGAACGTTCACGCATGAAAGAGATATTCATATCAAGACACGAAAGCGCAAAGTTCTACGCTGATTTTGGTGATTTTCATTTCTTCCGTTTGTCGGTCACATCTGTTCGATATATCGGGGGCTTTGGAAGAATGTCTTGGATTGAAGGTGATGATTGGGGTGGGGCTGAACCGGATCCTTTGAATGCTTATTCTGACGACATCATAGAACACATGAATGATGATCACGAGGATGCCATGATTATTATTTGTCAGAAGATGAGTAAAGCCATCGATACCTCTGAGGCTACAATGACCGGTATAGATAGATATGGATTTGAAATGTCTGCAATGACTAACGACGGATCTAGGCCAATTAGAATTGCATTTGAGAATCAGGCAATTGACAGCGATGAAGCCAGAAAGGAAATAGTCGCTCTTGTTAAGAAAGCGAGAAAAATGGATTGATCGTACTTTTCGACAATAATGCCGCTAAAGTGGTGGACGCTGGGGGATTTGAACCCCCGGCCCCCTGGTTGCAAACCAGGTGCTCTTCCAAGCTGAGCTAAGCGCCCCGTGAGCCTGCCGACCAAGCAGGGGTTCTTGAGTTCGACCGTTAGAAAGTAAGCCTCAGTCGTTGCTTCGAGGAGAAATCAATAGCGAGACGAGAAAGATGGAAACTCCTGCTGTAATCACCACAATACCTCTCAATAGAGATTCTGAGTCCTGTGGTTCAGTATGGGTATGCGGCCCTTGTGAGCCGAGTGTGTTTTGTTGACTATGGTCGTCAATTGAGAATACAGCATAAAATGGAGTATTTGTTACTTGTTCGTAATACTTGACCTGATGAATCATTGATATGTTTCCAGGGAGTAGGCCATTTTCAGGAGCCAAAAGAACGGTTGCAGAGGTGTTACAACTCTCGTCGACCTTATGGCCGGTCTCATTTAATTCGCATGAAGTATACATCCAATCAGTGTAGATATCATCTATAGAATCGAATGAACCATCAGAGTCAGCATCGATTAGAATTCTGTGAGTGGCATTTTCTCTAGAATCATGATTGCGAAAGAAAATTGAATCGGTTTCGACGAGTATGCCAGCATCAATCGATGAAGGTCTGGCGCCTTCCGAGCCAAGGATTACTGTGTACTCCTTTTGGTCATGAGCAGTTACAGATGAGCTTACTAGAATGCTCAATGTCACCACTACAAGCAACCAGCCAGTACGCTTCACGACTCTCCGTACTGCGGCAAAGACTTCAACATGACTCGGACCTTCGGGCGAATGATGGACACCCAGCGGCTGCTTATCGCAGGTGGATTAGCGGTTACTCTTCTAATTGGAGGAGCGGCGATAATGATGCTCGAAGATGGAGAATCTTTGACCTCGGATGGTCCGTCTTCAATGATTGATCCATTGATTCAATATGATGAGGGGCATGATCACAGAAACGCGAGTCAACACATCTTCTATACAGACAATATCCAACCTGTTTCATTCAACCCATTAACGGCTCCAGGGAATGCCGAAGTGCAAGTAGCCGATTCTCCAGATGGCAGAACCTATGCCTATCTTGCCGGATGGTCCGAAATGCATATTGTCGATGTTACAAATCCTGCAAATACTACTGTAACAGGTGTATATATCGATCCAAATACCCAAGTCCTGGATGTGAAATATCTAGAATATAATGGTCGAGAATACATTATTGTTCAGAATCAATTGGTAGATGCAGGTAATGCTGACCCTAATGTTGGCCAGTGGGGAGACCCTGCTCAAGTTACCGTGACTTTAGTCGATGTCACCGACAAGACCGACCCTACCTTTGTCGATGCTTGGTATGATGCTGATCATCCAAGTGGACCTCATAATCTCTACACTCACATGATAGATGGAGAGTGGTACATTTTCGTGGCTAATCCAGACTATGAAGCATGTGACGTTGGCCAGGGAGATGCCTGTGGTGGAATTACCATCGCCCATCTTAACTTCGGACTTTGGGGCGACTTACCTAGAATAGTCAAGGTTGGCGAAGCAGAAGTAAGTTGGGAAACTACCCTTGGAGGTTGGATCTACATTCACGATATGACCGTTCAGACTTGGCCTGGTGAGGACCAGAGCGACCCGCGCTATGGCCGAACCTACGTCTATGGAGCGTACTGGGAAGCTGGCCTGAGGCTCTTCGATGTTAGCGATGTCCCTCACCCCCAAAATAGTCCAGAACAATATCTCTGGCACGGTTCGCTATGTCGTATGTCCGGTGGAACTCAAGCCGGTTGCACATGGAGAGCACCTGAAGTTGGGGCTTGGATGGAATTTGCCGATCTTGATGGAGACGGAGAGATGGATTGTGGTTGCACCAGCAATGAAAATGGTGGTCGCGCCTCCTACATCCACTACGCAGAACCGATTGACAAGATGGTTGATGCAAGTCACCTAGGTTATCCTGCTGGAAAAATGCACATGACCTTCCTAGCGACCGAGGTGCTTTCGACTGAGATTGGAACCGGCATGGGGTATTTGCTGGACACCACAGATTACGAAGTATTGAACGGAAAAGTCACCTTCTTACCGAAGTTAATTCATGGATATGAGATTCCTTTTGCTGATGATCATTTCATCCCATCTGGAGAAGAATGGTTACTCTTCAGCCCTCACAATGCTGACCATGAAATCTTCCAAACGGGTCTACCAAATATGCCAGACCATAGCCACGGGGGTGCTTGGGATGGACGAATATACCTCTCAAGTTACCACGCAGGATTGTGGGTTGTAGATATTGAAACTCTGATGGTTTTAGGACTAGAAGAAGGAAAGAATCGTTCCGTGGCTCATATGGAAGCTACCATCGGTTATCACTTACCTCACGGTCAAGATGGAGTTCCTCTTGACAGTTCATACTACGACTTCGGATGGACACCTTTCCTATGGGCTGCAGAATACCATGAAGGATACACCTATCTTTCCTGCATTACAACTGGATTGTACATCGTGCAACTCGATATTGATGCACCGTATGGTATCCCTCTAGAAACGTAATCAGACGAATATGGTTACCAAAAACGCCCTCTCTTAGAGGGCGCTTAGGACCGTTGCATTCAATTGCTGAACGAATACCGCCAAAGCCATAGCCAATGGTGAGACCATGACTCGTAGTTTTCTGACCCCCATGATTCTAATGACTTTCCTTATGCTTGCAGCACCTCTGAGTGGATGCATTGGTGTATTCGAACCGGATGCAGACGATTCAGATAGTTGGGAATGGATTGACCCAGTAACCGAAATCGAAGATGGTAATCACTCACACAATGATTTGCTTGCACACAGGCTTGCAACACCAAATGCTCAACTTATTGATTATCACAATCTGAATTGTGATGGAAATGTCAAACCACCAGCGGAATTGGATAACGTGGCTGGAAGGCCTTGTTTTGATGAATTCAAGAATACAGGACCAACTCCTGGAGATAATTCAGAAATCGCAATTGAAGGGAATTTCTTAGATGATTGCGAAATTTATGGAGATGGCACAGGCGGATGCTACGCATACGTATCTTCCTACAACCAATTCGAAATTCTTGATATCAGCCGACCTAATGACATTCGACTACTATCAACTTACTATGCAGAAATAGCCAGAATGATTGACATCAAAGTGACCTCGGACAATAATTGGGTTTTGGTAAATCACGAATTAACCAATTCAGAACTAGACCCGATTCCAAATGATGACGATGCTAATAGCGGGGCAAACCGGCTTGACCTGATTTATGTTGGAGATAAGACAAGTCCAATCAAGGTCGCGGAATGGGATAACCCACCTGCAGGATTCCACAACCAAGACTTGCATGTCTATTGCGATTGGGAACCTGCAAATCCAACGGCCCTATGGCAAGATGATTGCCACCTATTCCTATTCGGTGCAGACCCTTATCCTGAAATGGTTGAGGGATCTAGTGGAACGTTCTACAAAGGGACTCAAATTTTCTATGCTCTGATTGATTTCGAAGGACTAAATCCCACAAACAACAATGAGCAACAAAATGCAAGCAGAGAAATCATCCGTTGGGGTGGCTATACCCCTGAACCACAGACAACTTGTGGAGGATCTATTTTCAATCATGATAACGTGTTCTTCATTCACCCGATAACTAAGCAAAAGATGTTGGCTGTCTCCTATTGGGGTGCTGGATTGAGACTTGTTGATGTCTCTGAACCTCCTCAAATTGCAGACCCACTTGGTATTTCCTGGCCACCAGAAACCGGTCGCTGGCTTGGTTGTCCTACAGATGATGCAGGATGGTACGGACCTGATGGCGGCGGCCATGCAAACATGGACCCTGATGTTTGGTTGGACGCAAATGATGGAAATGACAACATCCACTACGCAGTCCCTCAAGACAATCTGATTTGTTCAGGAATCAGTGAGTATGACCCTGTAGAGACCTGGCCTGAACATTGTGGAACTGGACCAGATGACGCTACCTACAGTGAAAATTGGAGGCATTACACATACATCGCTCCAGAATACGGATCTAACGCAAACCACACAGGATACATATGGACCATCGACACAACTGATCCAACCAAGCCATTCTTAGTTTCCAAGTGGAAGTTGCCGGGAGAAAGCACTCTTGCAGATGGGTCAACACACCCTCACCACTACATCCCAGGAGGGTACATATTCAGCCCCCACAATGGAGATACTGGATTGAGCGGTCACGTCTATTGGACTCACTACCATGCGGGTGTTTGGATTACCGACCACGGCCATATTTGGGATGAGCTAGTTTGGGAAAACGGCTACCCTGAACCAGATAGAGGATTTCAGGCAATAACTCAACTGGCCCCTTCACATACCCTCGGTTATTACTTGCCTGCGGGGCCAGATTGGATAGATGACCCGACAAACACCCTAGGATACGACATGGCTGATTGTTGGGCATCTTGTATGATTCCATTCGACTGGGGTCTACAATATGATCCAAGAGGATTCGTTTTCATCTCGGAAATGGTCAGTGGTGTATACGTCGTTCAGTTTGACGAAGATTATGATTCAAGATATGATTACCCCGCCCTATGGTCAGTAGAGGCATCTGATGAATGAGGTGGAACTAATGCGCGTCAGAATCGCATTGGTAATGGCAGCGGTGTTATTGATGGCTCCAACTGCATCCGCTCACGGAGCAAACACATTCGCTTTCATAATGAGAAATAATTCAGTTCAGCCAGACGAAGCCTCCGTTCAACAAAATGATACCTTGATTTTTTACAATGTAGTAGATAGGAATCGAACCCTTACATTTTCTACCGAAGGAAAAAATGGCACAATAGAATGGGAGTGTGAAACAGGACCTTCGAATTCGCTTACTACTGATGATGAATGTCGAGTATGGCTTGACCCTGAGTACTACAAGCCTACAATATTGGAGATACAGATTTTCAACAATGGGTCACTATGGCATATCGTCAATGTAACCGTACTATTGGATAACCATACAGAAAATGGACCTCCAGTAGGTGGTTTTACATTGCCTGGAGGTGGACAAGAACCTTCCGAAACAAATGATGAGATGGAATTACAAAACATATTCCTTATTGGTGCAATCATATCATTTGTAGTCGCAGCCTGTATTTGGGTAATGAGGAACAATGTCAGAGAAGATTCGAATAACATAGCAAGGGAGGAAGAAGAAGAATGAGAATCAACTCGCGCCTACTATCGGTAATTCTTGTTACTCTAGGCCTACTTACAGCAGGATGTATGGGTCAGGAAGAAAGCCCATTTTACGGTGAAGAAATAAAGCCGGCAGTAGCTGTTGAGGACTTTGTTTTACTCGATGAAGATGGTGAGCCTTACGCCTTGAGCGAACTAGAAGGAAAAGTCATCGTTATCGCTTTCTTATTCACTCGTTGCCCCGACATATGCCCAATTGTAAGTGCTAACTTGCACTACGTCGCTGAGCAATTGGGAGATGCATATGGTGAAGAAGTGGCAATCCTATCAATCACCGTAGACCCATGGACTGACAACTCTACTGTACTGAAGCAATACTCGGATGACCGAGGATTCCATTGGCCACACCTCACAGGAAGTTTGGAAGAATTACAACCGGTATGGATTAACTTTGACGTTGGATTAACCACCTATGATTCTGATCAAGACGGGGATGGAGTAGCTGATGGATTTGACCTCTGTGCTGATACACCTGAAGGCGAAGAAGTCGACGACGAGGGGTGTGGAGTTGATACACAACAGTCTGAGGACTCGGCAGTTACCGTCAAGCATCATCCACTAAGTTACTGGGTAGACCATACTACGGGAACAATCATCGTTGACAAGAATTTCAATCAAAGAGTTTGGTGGGGAGACACTGATTGGAATGCAGAAATGGTCCTAGAAGACATACTGTATCTACTTGAGGAATGAATATGCTTCGGAAAATATTCGCAATTCTACTTGTTTCGATTTTGTTATCTGGGTGTTTAGGCCAAGATGACAACGATATGGAATTCAATGGAATAGAATATCGAGAACCACCTGATGCACCTGATTTTACTTTGATTGACCAAAATGGCCAGGAATTCACACTCTCTGACCTAGATGGAAAGGTTGTTGTTGTGGCGTTTGTATACACAAGTTGCCCTGATATTTGCCTGGCAATTTCAGCAAATATGGCATGGGCTCAAGCAAATCTGGGCGATGCAAGTGATGATGTTGTATTCGTATCGGTTACAATTGATCCTGCAAGGGATACAGTAGAACATCTATCTGAATGGACTGAATCTAGAGGATATAATTGGACACATCTAACCGCTGAAAGGCCAAGTACTCTGATGGAAGTTTACTCCTCATGGAATGTAATTGTTGACGACGAGCACATTGCCGCCAGCGCTCCTCCTGAAGGTGCTATGAATCGATTAGTGTTCCTAAATTCAAGCAACGAGACAATAGTTGTGGATTATCTAAATTCAAAATTACAGGTCTCTGACACAGTCGCTGATTTAGACAATAGCGCAAGAAATTCTGCAGAAGTTAATATCTCCACCGAAGGCTGGACATTGATGAATTGGAACCATACATCTTGGAGTTGGCAAGAATCAGAAGAAGGCTATCTTGAGGAATTCGCTACTCACGATGACCACCTGGCTTGGGTTGAGTCAGGAGCAAACACTTCTCTGCTTCCAGTAGGTGTTGATTGTAATGGCCACGGCTGGGTAATGGGAGAAGGCTCGAGTGCTCATTGTATGTGTGATGAAGGCTATGAGCGTCCGAATGGAGATTACCTATCATGCGTCCTAGAAGGTTCTACAGATGGCGAGGAAACTAATCCTCATGAGGAGTCTTTAGGGGATTACGAAATAGGACATTCAACAGTAACCTTCGTCCTAGATAAACAGCTCAGAAAGAGATTGGCTTGGACTGGTACCGCTTGGGATTTAGACCTCTTCATGGAAGATTTACAAAATCTAGCAAATGAGTGAATTTTTAGAAAACATGTGCATCCTAGGTGCACATAAGAAAAAAGCAAGTTGACTTTTTACGTTCAATATAGGAGGAAGTTGTATGGACAAAGAGCAGGTCCGAAGCCTGACATTGGCTTTTTTGATGATTGGTAGCGTCATGCTAGGGCTTTTCTTTCTTGGTGTAGAAACCGATGTTTCAGATCAACCCCCAACAATAACCGGAGAAGAACCTGGTGATTTTCTAGTAGGCGAGGTCACAAGCATCACAGTATCTGTTAATGACGAATCTCTTGATGACATATACCTAGAAGTATCTTTGAATAATGCAAAATTACCAGATACCTACCTCGATGAAAACGGACAATATGTAGTCGATATTACCGGACTAAATACGGGTACTCATTCACTAAGCATTTTAGCAAGAGATTACCTAAACCAAGAGACAAACTGGGAAACTGAATTTACAATTTCATATCCTGAAGAAGGAGTTACTGAAATTATTCTTGATAATTTTGCAACCACTATTGAGCACGGTAGTGACGCTATTCTTAGTGGGAATCTATCACACACATCGATTGAAACTTGTGAGTTTGTTTGGTCAGATTCTGATATTGATGAATCTAGTTTGAATGTAGCAATTGATGAAAATGGCCATTTTGCAATGGAGTTCACAGAATTGGAAGAAAATTTAGTCATCATGATGGAAGCAAATTGCGGCGAAAATGTGACAACGACGGATAAGGTAACAATCCAATATATTGTCGAAAAGAGTGACGAAAATTCTTCTTAAGATTAGCAAAATAGCCAATCATAGAATTGGCATCTTTGAAAGACGCTCGAGATCCGGTTGGTATAATTCTCTGATATCATCCAATCCTAGTACAAGCATTGCAAGACGCTCTAGGCCCATTCCCCACGCACATACCGGCCATTCGGTACCAAGTGGTTCAGTGACTTCTGGCCGGAAAATTCCCGAGCCGCCTAGTTCTAGCCATTCACCACGCCAGTAAACTTCGACCTCTACCGATGGCTCGGTGTAAGGGAAGTAAGCAGGACGTACACGAACATCGGGATATCCCATCTTTGCATAGAAGGTTTTGAGAGTAGAAATTAGCATTGGAAGATTGGCATCAGGTTCGTGAATGATACCCTCGATTTGGTGGAACTCAGGCAGATGAGTCCGGTCAATTGTCTCTTGTCTAAATACACGGCCGATGCCAAAAACTCGACTTGGGACATGTGGGTTTTCTGCAATATGACGTATTGTATTGACCGTCGTATGTGTCCTTAGTAAGCCCTTTTGAGCTTCTTCTTTGTCAAATTTAACCCCCCATCCTTTGCTTCCTGTATCATGTCCGTGCTCATGCACCTTAGCCCATAGGTCGAGCATTTCAGGAGCAACTTCTACCTTCTCTGGATTGTTCAGATAGAATGTATCTTGCATGGTTCTTGCAGGGTGAGATTGAGGGATGAATAAAGCATCCATATTCCATCCTGCTGATTGAACATAATCTCCCTCAATTTCTGAGAAGCCCATTTCCAAGAAAACCGAACGAATTCGCTCTATCAGCGCTTGCATAGGATGCGGTCTGCCTCCGGCAGGAATAGGCGCTGGAGCATTGACATCGAATGGTTTGAATTCAGCATCTCTCCAAGATTCACCTTGAAGAAGTTCAGGTGTAATCTCACCAATTTGTTCAACTTCTTCCAAATCCTCAACATTGTATTCGGCACCATCCTTAGTCAAGGTCCAATTCCTAGTGATGCTATTCTCGATTTCAATCAAGCCCTTCCTATTCTGGAAATGGTCGATGAGAGTTGCGTCAAGAGAATCTGCGTCTTGAGCGGTTTCTGCTAAACTATTGATGAATGAAGTCCGATTTTCTATTGTTGCAGAAACCTCTTCTTCATCTTGCCAAACAAAAGAGCCTGATTCGACCTTAACTCCTAATGATTTCAGAAGTCCAACCCCAGGTCCAGCCTCGTGACGTTCAAAACCGGCAGAGAACAAACCTTGCATATTCCTTTCAGAGTCTTTGGATTGTAGTAACCAATTCCAAATTCTTCCCTCTAACAAACCATTTTTTGTAGCGTTAAGTCCTTCTGGACCAAGTGCAACTGTGCGAGATGAGGACTCGGTGATTTCTACTAGTCCCGCCTCTTTTAGCGCCTGGCCAGCACCTGCAACATGGACTTGATCTGTCCATTTCGTCGCCTCTAGAATTTCTGAAAGCGTCCAATTGCGCGAGGTGTCGGAAAGTAATGCTACAAGCATTCTTCGCTCGTTATTTCCCAGACTCAACGCCTCACCTCGAATTCTTCGCTGATGCCATCTCGCTTTGATGCTTGCTTAGGAATAATCCATTCATTCTTCTTCTGCCACCCAGAGTTCTGTTTTACATTTTAGACAATTGTAGAATGCTGGTTTCCTGCCATCAACCCACTCTAAATGCCCACAACGGCCACACAGAATCGAGGTTTTTATCGGAGGATCTAATGATGTGTCGACCCGATACATAGCTCGTCCTGCATCGGGCATCTTTACTGCTTCAGGAGCCCATGCGGCTAATTCATCTGGGTCGACTGATGATTCATCAGGCATTCCTAACCCAAAGAGAAGTAATGCAGCACCGGCAATAGACAATGGGGCGCCTACCGCTATTGCAAATGCATTTCCAGCGGTGCCAAAGACAATTCCCGCGCCGAGAAGTATACACGCCCAGGCGGCAATTACCATGTTCAATTTCCTATGGGAAGTTGAGTTGACCATACTAATCCGTGAGATTCGGAGGGGTGATTAGGCATTCAACTTGGCCCTATTTCGGCTACCCTTCTAGGTGCAGGGTTCAAGAATCGAATGTGGTCAGCGGGGGGTGCTGCCTCAGTAGCTCAGACTGGTAGAGCATCTGATTTGTAATCAGACGGCCGGGGGTTCGAATCCCTCCTGGGGCTCCATTTTTACTTCCTCTTCTAGACTAAGTTAGACTGTGTCTAGAAAAAAGGTCAAGTCCGATATAGAAGGGGAGTTACTTCGTGAGCGCGGTTATACTCGATGGTAAGGCCTTAGGATTGCGTATTGAGGCGCATCTGGCTGAGAGGGTGTCTGCACTGAAGGAGTCGGGAGTTGAACCCCATCTTGCAGTTGTACTCGCTGGAGACGACCCGGCAAGTCATGTCTATGTTAGAAACAAACAACGAGCTTGTGAAAGATGTGGAATAAAAAGCACTAGAATTGACCTTCCAAACGATGTTACTCAAGAGGAATTAATGCAAGTTGTTGCAAACCTAAACTCTGATGACTCTGTTCATGGAATACTTGTTCAAAGCCCCACTCCAAACGGAACAGACGAATTGGCCATAACCGAAGCTATCGACCCCTCAAAAGATGTTGATGGATTCCACCCTACTAATCTTGGAAGATTGGTAATGGGTCAAACAGATGGTTTGCTGCCCTGTACCCCTGCCGGCGTGATGCAGATGATTGAGGATGCTGCTATTGACCTCTCTGGAAAGAAAGCAGTAGTCATTGGTCGTTCACGCATAGTTGGGATGCCTTTAGCGCTATTATTGGCTCAGAAAGGGATTGATGCCACAGTAACAATTGCTCATTCTAGAACACAGGATATTGCGGAAATCTGTCGAAGCGCTGACCTAGTTGTGGCAGCGATTGGCCGGGCTGCTACCGTCCAAACAGATTGGATAAAGCCGGGGGCGACAGTAATCGATGTTGGAATCAATCGGGTTATCGATGAATCAAGAGAAAGTGGTAGCCGTCTTGCTGGAGATGTAGACCCCGCGGTAGCAGAGGTAGCAGGGCATATGACGCCTGTACCTGGCGGAGTTGGACCAATGACTATCTCGATGTTGATGAGCAATACGGTGAGAGCAGCAGAAATGCGACTGGCTTAGAACACACCAAGCTCGAACTTTCCATCCTCTGTAGCATGGATTTTTGGATCCCAAGGCGGAGAAAATGTGAGGTTAACGTGGACGCTATCAATACCCTCTGTAGTGAGAGCCGCTCGGTGCACTGCTGCCATAAGTTCGGGTGCAACTGGGCAACCAGGGCTTGTCAGAGTCATATCGATTTCAGCATGTGCATCATCAATTCTGACTTCGTAAATCAGCCCTAAATCAATAACTGATATCTTCATTTCTGGATCCTCAACCTCGATTAGAGATTCACGAACCGTTGCCTCGTCGACCATAATTACGCCATCCTCTCCGCTTCTGAACGCACTCTCTCAAACATATTCAAAAATCCATTGGCCCTACTCGGAGTCAAAGAATTGCGAATTCCCATTGCATCTGCATAGTCAGGGGACATTTGTGCCACTTCCTTTGGATTCATACCGTTTACCGCCATTGCGGTTACGGACATCAATCCCTGAACAATCTGCGCATCAGCCCCACCCCGCATGAGGAAATTACCCGATTCATCTCGACCACATTCTACGTGTGCTCTAGATTGACAGCCATGGACTTGATTTTCCTCATTCCATTCATCGGGGGGTAATGGGCTTGGGTGTTTTTTTGCATACTCAAATAGCAACTCATAGCGTTCCATCGAATCAAAGCAATCATCGAACTCCTCGACAACTGAATCAAGGTGCTCGGGCCATCGCCTCTCCGCCATGACGAGCCCTACTGATTGGTTCTATTCAATATGACGAGCGTATTTGCCTACCTCAAGCAAATCGCTCACATACATATCTCAAGTGCTCAACAAAGGACTGCGCCTCATCTAATGTGTTGTAAATCCAAAATGAGGCGCGATTTGTCGAAGGTACGCCTAATGCATCCATTAGAGGTTGAGCGCAATGATGACCAGTTCTGACAGCGAAACCTCCCTCGTCCAGTAGAATCGCTAAATCTTGAGATTGAATTGAGTCGTGAAGGAATGATACCGCCCCGCTTGAGTTTGGATGATTGGGGTCGCCAAAAATACGGATGCCCGGAATCTCAAGCATTTGGTCGGCAGTCCAAGAGGCGATATCATGTATGTGAGCATGAACCTCCCTCATGTCGAATTGACTTAGCCATTCTACTGCTGCCCCCCAACCAATAGCCTCAGCGATTCTAGGTGTTCCCGTCTCAAACATTGCATGACCTTCTTGGAAGGTTGTACCTTCGGTTGAAACTCTTCTGATCATTGAACCACCGGTCATAAATGGTCCCATTTCAGCCATCGCATCAGGTTTAACCAAAATACAGCCGATACCGGTTGGACCGGCCATTTTGTGGGCTGAAATGGCAACAAAATCTGCACCCATATTGTCGAAGAATATTCTCTCATGCGGTGCACCTTGAGCACAATCAAGGAGAACACGAGCACCTACAGCCTGAGATTTCTCTATGATTTCTTCAACGGGATTACGAATTCCTAATACATTGCTAGTATGAACGACACAGACTAGTTTAGCCCCTTCAAGGGCTACTTCAAAGGCTTCCATATCGAGGGTGAATGTTCTGGAGTTAATTGGCACATAACGAACTTCTACCCCCTTCTCTTTGTTGAGTTCCTGCCACGGAACTATATCCGCATGGTGCTCCATTTCTGTAATGACAACCACATCATCTTGTTGCAGATTATATCTCGCCCAACCATAGGCAACCAAGTTGATTGCCTCAGTCGCTCCACTGGTGTAAATCATATTTTCTGGATTAGTTCCAAAGTAGCGAGAAATCTTGCTTCTGGCTTCTTCCAGTGCAGTTGTTGCCTCATCGGCCAAGGTATGATTAGCGCGATGTGCATTGGAATTGTATTCCTCGTAATATCTAGTCATCGCGTCGATTACAACCTGAGGCTTTTGAGAGGTAGCAGCGTTGTCAAAATAGACCAATTTCTTGCCATTGGGCAAGACCCTGTCAAGGATTGGAAAATCTGCTCGAATAGCCTCGATATCCAGAGCCATGGCTTGACCTCTTGATTAGGCGATAAGATACCTTGATATCAATAGGTGGGATATAATATCTAAACAATTCAAAAAGTGCCACTAAAATGACCATCTTTATGCGCGGAGACCTAACTCGGGTGAACAATGACAACAACCTCTGGACAAGATGTGGTCGATTCTCTCGGTGGACGGGACTTGAATCAAGATGGTTCTGTAATTAATTTGGCAATAGTCGGAAGTAGTCGATTTTATGATTTTGAAGTCTTTGAAAAAGCAATCGATAATTGGCTTGAAAATAACGGTTATCCGGATTTGATTATTGTCGGTGGAGCAAGCGGAGTAGATTACATGGCAGAAAGATGGGCTGACAATAGTTCAATCGAAATCGCTGTGTTTACAGAAGAATGGAGTGACCCGACCAGAAGTTTGGTTGATCAAGGAAGAGCAGAGGCTCCAAACACACTTACTGAAAAAATATTGAAAGGTGCTTCACATATTTTGGCTATGCCTTCACCGACCAGTAAATGGACAAGAATAGTAATTGATTTAGCTGCCGAAAGAGGTATTCCAACCTCAATTGTGGAAGTCGAATGATACTATTCTGTTGAAGTATGGATAGCCCCTCGCGTCAACATGGCGAAATTCCTGATGATTACAGCAACCTCCGGTACCAACCTAGAATTGGCGGAAAGATTTGCTAATGTTGCGAAAGACAAAGGGCATGAGGCAGACATAGTTGATTTGGCTGCAATGGACTTACCCATGTTTACAGTTGCACGTTCTTCTGACCCTGAGCAATCTCCAGATGTTTCAGAATTAACCCAGCAAATGATTGCTGCCGATGCTTGGATTGTTGTTGCCCCAGAATACAATGGGTCTTTTCCACCAACACTGAACAATGCAATCGCTTGGCTTTCTCGCGATTGGCAGAACTTTCGAAAGATGTGTACAGGCACCCCAGTAGGTCTTGCCACTCACAGCGGTGGTGGCGGTGCTCATGTAATCATGGCAATGCGTAGTATGTTCTCTTTCTTGGGAGCTGATGTAATGGGTAGAGCATTGACATCCGGACGAAATAAAGAAGCAAATCCTGAAACTATCGATGCAATGGTCGATAACCTAGCTCGATGAATTATTGCTTGAATTAGATAATCTGGTGCTCCTGCCGGGATTTGAACCCGGGTCGCCGGGATGAAAACCCGGAATGATGGACCGTGCTACACCACAGGAGCGGTGGCCGTCCGAGATACAACTCACAAATAATCGAATTGGTTAGAATCATTCTTCTTCATCGAGTAGACCTTTCCACCAGCGAGCAGCAGGAATCACAACAATTAGCCCAATAATTGAGACTAAGCTGAAGGTTATCGCACCCTCTACACCGGTCATTGAAGACTTCATAGACTCCCCATAAATTCCCAACAATGCACCTGGAATGCCAAATCTAAGTCCTCTTCCAACAATTCCTGCTGCAACAAATAGTCGCAAGTCCATTCTCCCGGCTCCTGCTATCCAAGCTAGGGCCTTGTATGGAATTGGAGAGACCGCTGCGATGAATATTCCAGCAGAACCATATCTATCTACGAGTACATTCAATCTTGCAATAGTTGATTGAGAAACAAATCTCTCCAGCAGCCAACCTCCGCCGTACATACCAATTGCATATCCTGCAAGAGCGCCAAGAACGCTTGATAGCGTTGCAATTAGGACTACGGTAGCTACTACAAGTCCGCTATCTGCTTCTAGAATCATGTTCCAAACTAAAGGATCTGGAGGAATTGGTTGTAACGCCGCCTCAGTGGAAGTTAGAATTGCCAAGCCGAGGTATCCAAGGCCATCTGCCCACTCAATTGCAGAGTCGACAATCCCCTCAGGTAGGATCTCCATCAAACCAAGCCCCTAACCGATTCCCGATGAAGGTTACCGCCTGTTGTCGATACACAACAACTCTACCCCACCCCTGATAGGTTGTGCCGTCTACCCATTAGCATGGCCAAGGCGCGTGTGCTTGACACTGCCGCCTTGATAGCGTGGCCAATGACTGAATTATCTGGCGGGCTAATAGTTCGCCATCAAGAAGAAGAATTACTGCGAATATCACCAGATAGAGCAGCATTATTGGATAGCATGGGTTTAGTATTTTGTCAACCAAATCAAGATTCAATAGATTTGGCAGTAGATGCAGCGAAACAAAGTGGAGATATCAGTGGGATTTCTGAAACTGACCTTGCTTTGGTCTCGCTGGCATTAGAAAGATCGGCTCTACTCATTACTGATGATTACCGAATGCAAAATATCGCAAGTTTCCTTGACATAGAATGGCAAGGAGTAAGTGAAGTGGGGATTAGAGAGGTTTGGTCTTGGACCTTGGTCTGCAGTGGCTGTAAAAGTGAATATGACGCCCCAGAATCAACCGTTGCAAAACAGAAAAATTACGGTGAGTGCCACGATTGTGGTGCAGCACTTAGATTGAAGAGAAAGAAATGAAACGGAATTACTCATTCTCGTTAGCAACTTCGTCACTGACGCCGCCTCGATCCATATCTATCTCAGCACTAGAAGGGGAAGTGACATCTGAGACCCCAGCGTGGAATTCACCCTTGGCTCTACCTAAATTTCTAGCCAGTTCAGGGATTCTTTTGGCACCAAAAAGGAATATGGCCAATATCCCGATGATAATTAATTCGGTGCTTCCAATCATCTTTCTCAACCACCGGGTGTGGTAGCCCTCTCTCAAAGTCTTCGGCAAAGAAAACAGTATTTTGTCGGTTTTTTAGTCAACCACCGGAAACCGGAGGCAAGAATGCAATTTCTGAAGCATCGGACAGACTTTCGTCTAAATCCGCTCCTACCACACCATCAATCGCAACTCTAAGTCCGGAATCTAGCATCGGAGTCAACCGAAATCTATCGATTAAATCTCTAGCACTAGAACCCTGAAGTAAGGCAACCTCGATTTCTCGCTGACCCATGGATTCTGCTAAGGGCCCAAAAAATAGCATTTTGACCTTAATTGCCAGGTCGCCCTCTTCCATATGTCAGGCCAGAGGTAAGTGTGCAATATATCCAACCCATCGCAGCGTAGAATCTAAACACCTTGCTTGATGCAGGGCAGATTATGAAGGAAGTCAAGGCTGTGGCCTTCGATTGTGATGGGGTATTAGCTGCAAATGCTTCATCATGGCAGAATATTCACGATTATTTTGGAACGGAAAACAAAGAGATGCTTGCCAAATTCATCCGTAAAGAAGTCACAGAGGAGGAATTTGTTCTCGACGATATCCGCCTCTGGAGGGACGTCCAGCCTGAAATACATCGAGATGATATCATGAGATGTTATTCGGGAATCAAGTTGATGCCTGGAGCAAGGGAAGTTGTGGAGGAATTACAGAATCGGGGGATTTTGGTTGCCATTGTCTCTTCAGGCGTAGACCTACTTATCGGTTCGATTGCAAATATGCTCAAGGTTGATGATTGGGCTGCAAATGGATTTGAATGGGATGAAGAAGGGTGGTTGATCGGGTCGAAGCCCACTGCAGTTCAATCGCATGATAAAGGGATTACAGTAGAAAAATTTGCTAGAATTAATTCCATTGACCCGGAAAATATCGTTTCGGTTGGAGATTCAGGACCCGACCTTTCAATGATGATTCCTGGTTCTCGATTCATAGGATTTAATCCGGCTCCAAACAGAGGCGCAGAAGATTTTGTCAAGGCAGGAGTTCCTATCATTGAAGGCCAAGATTTGAGAAACATTTGGCAGCCTATGTTTGGTGAGCCTTTTCCAGAATGAAGGTCAGGCAAATGGTATGCTAGCCGATTCATGGGTATGCAGATTTATCACAGTCAAGATGCATGGTTTTGGTTGGAAACCCAACATCCTTTGGTAATCGGTTTGGTCTTGCCAAGTTGATGAGTGGACAATTGTCGTACCCTTGTGATTGCCAACATAATGTCCATGGACGTGGCCTGTGACAAAAATGTCCGGAGTTTGCTGAATTACCATCCTATCCTCCGGTTCTGGCGATAGAGGGGTTTTTCCACCCCAAGATGGAGCAAGATGCCTTCTTTCTAACATAGCCCTCATCGCCATTTCTGGTTTCGAATAGGTAACAGAACGTAGGCCTGCGACAAAGTCATCGATACTTTTCCCATGATAAGACAATATCCTAACTCCATGCAGACTAAATTCGCACGGATTGCCAACAAATACTGCATCTGAGTAGTCCTGTTGTACTTCTGGGTCTAGCGCTGGTTGAGGTTCAGCAGGACGAACCGCATCGTGATTTCCAGGTAAAATCACCACATCTACCCAATCTGGAAGACCCTCGAGAAGTCGGGCAAGTTCTCCATATTGTGCAAATAGGTCTGTAATCGCTAGGTGTCTTTCTTGACCGGGATAAATTCCAACTCCATCGACTCCATCTCCGCTGAGTACGAAATATTTCACAGTCCGAGCTAATGGGTCTGAATTGAACCACTGAATCATCTTCTCCCATTGAGGCGCTAAGAAAGTCTTGGAGCCGACGTGCACATCGGAAAGGAAGGCAGCGGAAACCGCTTGATCTTCTCCCGCAGTGGCCTTTGAATGCTGCCTCATGGGAGGGAGATGGATATTGCTTACCATGAATAGAGGGCTTCTTTCTCCAAGAAGGAAATGGCCGCTGATTCCAACTACATCATCATTCATCAGTCCATCCAAAGCAGGGTGAAGTGGACCTGCTCCTGATGGTGGACGAAGAGAACACTGAATGTTTTGAGTCTCGTCTTCAAAAGCAAAACTCAAGTTTCCTGCACGAGTGAAACGAGATTCAGAGGCTAGGCCAACTAGGGTAATCTCGTAATCTTTTGAGGTGTGTCTTTGTCTATTTCTCCATGCTTCTGCAATACTAACAGGTCTACGAGGTAGCGCCGCTCCTGAAATCAATTGATTACGGATTTGCTTCAACCTATCTCCAAAAAATGACTGAATATCAGTCATTTTTCCTTCAGTTCTAGAAGAGCCAGTAATATCGAAATGTATCTCAATCTCAGAATCAATATCTGAAGCCTGCATAGGGAAATCTTGCATCCGATAATGGTCTAATCCATGAGGCCGAGGTGCAGGTGAGGGCTCATTTGCAGTGATTGGTGCGATTATCCTTCCAATAGCCTGACCAGTTTCCGGTCTTGCCAACGTTGCTTGCAATGTTTGTGAATTACTTTGTATTACAGGTTCTTCTTCAGTGAGGGTTTCCTCTGTAGGCACTATTGTTAGTAACTCGTCTATACTTTGACTAGTTAACAATCGAGTATTACTCGCGTTTGCTGCTTCAATCAAAGGAGCGAGATTGGTTAACTCCTCAATTTTTGTTTGAGCATCTCGGCCCATTACAATGAGGCCTGCGGCAGCGAGGGCTCGACTCTTTTCAGTCCAAGACTCATCCGCCATATGTCGAAGGACACACAGGACCGCTCATGATGATATCGCCTAGTGCGGCTCGTAGAGCCGAATAATGAAATCTTACTCATCCCAATCTGTCAGGGATGCTAAATCCACCTTCTGAATCTCATCCGCAACAGTCTCTGTTTCCCAATCTGCCCATGACAGATTACCTTGCCATTGCTCTGATTTGGGGTCCATTGATTCGGGCTCTTGCTCTTCGCCGCCTTCAACACGACTTTCGACGGCGGCGATACGTTCTTCTTCTTCTACAACTCGATCTAGAAGTTCAAGAGAAAGTCTCAGAGCAAATGATACGAAGGATTTCTTGTTATCTAAGCGGTCATTTTCCCCGAAATCTCTTCTCCGGACAATGAATTGGTCTCCGGCGGTTACGGCAACGTGGACAAGTCCTACTTCTTTGCTAGGTGTTGCTCCGCCAGGTCCAGCGATGCCAGTGATAGCAATCGATACCTCGGCATCGGAGCGATAGCGTGCTCCTCGAGCCATTTGTAATGCGACTTGGTGAGAGACTGCTCCGGCTTCTCCTTGATCAAATGCGGATTTTTCCACACCAAGTTCTCGCATTTTTGCTTCATTATTGTATACTACCCAACCTTGGTCAAACCAGTTGGTTGCACCGGATATATCGGTGAAGGTTGAGGCCAGCAAACCTCCGGTACAAGATTCGGCAGTAGCTATGCTCCAGCCTCTCTTGCGGAGTCTCCGGCTCAACCTCGAGGCGAGCGCTGCAGTCTCTTCGACCACGCCCCTTCGCTCGCCTCGTCCTTCTTGACTCTTTCACAAGCGGAAAAGACAGTATTTTGGTGGGCCCGACCGGAATTGAACCGGTGATCTTCGCTTTGTAAGAGCGACGTCATAACCCCTAGACCACGGGCCCTTAGTGAGAGCGCGGACGCAATGCGTTCAAATGATTGGTGGTGCAATAATCTGAGTAAAGGTGAACCTATGAAGCCCCTAGATGACCTTTTGGAGAGGTTACGCAAAAGTGGTATTCCTATCGAAGATGAGGTTGCTGAAGCCATGCAGCACGTCTTCATTGGGTCGTTTACAGACTTCGAATTAGATGCATTCTGGCACGATAGACCAGTTCCCTTCCTAATTACTCAAAATGATGCTGCGAAAACCATCTCGGCGCCTCACATGATTGCGACTCTACTTCACCATCTTGAGTTGCGTGTTGGTCAACATGTCTTATTGATAGGAGCCAAAGGCGGATATCTAGCGGCCTTAATTGACCACATCGTTGGAAATGATGGAATGGTAACTGTTCTCGAACCTCATCCCGAGGTTATATACCATACAGAAGAAAGGTTAGAATTTCATGAATCAAAAGGAATGATTCGAGTACTACCCGTTCACTCCTTAGAGGATAATGATGAGATATCTAGAGGTGTTGACCGGGTATTAATCACCGGCGCGGTGCGAGAAATCCCTCTTACCGTGGCAGGTATGGTAGAAGAGGGAGGATTTGTTTTGGGGCCATTTGGTGGCCCCATTCAACAAACCTTACTGAAAAGAGAAAGACAGGGTGAAGATTGGTTAGATACAGAACTAGGAAATGTTGTATTTGGGCCAATGGACCTTTCTGAGGCCGAACGTGATCCTCTCGACCCACAAGCATTAGCGGACCATATCGAAGATGCTCTGAACATAATTGTTGAATTGGTTGAAATCGATAGTGAAACCATAGAAAGAATCGAAGAATTAGTGGAATCACTACGTGGTATGCCTTCAGACATACCACCCTTAGATGAGGATGCGACCGAAGATGAGTTAGTCGAGCATCCCGTGTTTGAGCTACTAATGGCAGAGATGGAGTGGCTACAACCTATGTGGCCTCTATTTGGACAATTACTTGCAATTGATATCGACTCTCCAGCCGATTGGGACGATGATGAACCCCCAATGGTTGGCGGCCATGAAGACCTAGTTCCATGAGCTGATACCCTCGATAATTTCCGATTCGTAAGTGCGTAGTGTTCATGCCATACTTTTGATTCGCAGACAGTATGAGTGTTAGGCCTGCCTTGGCTAAGTTGAACCACAGCGATGTGAGACAGCGTCGAAGAGCGGTCAGACATCTCTTCGAATTAAATGACCCAGAGGCATTGGAGGGTTTTGAAAAACTACTCGAAGATCCTGACCCTTGGTTCAGGGAAAAGGCCCTTGAAGCAATAGAAAAGTGGGCTGCTAGCAAAGATTTGGCCCTGATTGAAAAACTATCTAAATCGAGAGAGAACTCTAGAAGATTGTTAGCAGCAAGAATTGCGATTAGAGCCGATGGAGCAGGTCGGGCAATACTTGAAACACTTTCATCCGACGGTGAAGCAAATATCAGATTGGCCGCTTGGAAGGCCAGAATAAGTATTGATGAAAACTCGATCTCAGAGGCCTTAATCGTCGAGGATAGAGCGGTAAGAAGAGCAGTTGCAGAACGAGTATCTACTTTGGAAAATGTAGATTCTAACATTATTTTGCAACTTCTCAATGATGATTCAGAAACAGTCAGAGCCTCTGCGATTGGAATAATTGAAGCGGATTCTGCAACACTAAATGAGGAAATTGAAAAACGACTAAACGTACTTATTTCCGAATCAAAAGGTGAAGTAAAGGCTCGAATTGCTAGCATTCTTCTAGCGTTATCACCAAATCAAATAGATTCATGGATTGAAGATTCTAACACCGCTTTCGTAAATCGCTTCTCGAGAAGCTTACGAGATACAGATTGGGCATCTGTCGAGGGATTACCTGAGATGCTAAAATCCGATGCCTCTGAGATGTTATTGATTCGATTATTACGTGGAGAAAGAAGTGAATCAGGGTCGATTCTACGGAACGACCTGTTGATGGATGAATCCCGCTCAGAAGAAATGCGTTCGCGACTAATTGAGGATTTGATCGGTAGACCTATCTCAGAATCGACGCTTTCTTTGGTGAAAGAATTAACTAAATCCGATTTGGAACTAATTTCATCTTCAGCAAGAAATCTTCTAGCAGATCAATAAGTGCAATCAATCAGCAATCGCAGGTTGTCTCAATCTAGACAAAGGAACGGCAATTGGCGGAAGATGATCTGATAGACGATGACGACTTGTCTTTGGACTCATCAAATCACCAGAAAGTGCAGCATCGATTACATCCTGTTTGCTGATTGAATCTCGCCCACAATTAGGCCAAACGTCTAACTCAATAGAGTCATCTTCCAAATAATCGATTAAAACACACGGCACACAGAGCAAACCAATCCTTTGTGCAACGTGATATCGATGATGGCCGTCAAGGATTGTTCCTGTTGTACGATCTAGAAGAAGTGGCTTTGTGTAAGCGTTCCAGCGATGGGTAATTCGCTCTAATTGATCCACCTTTTTATGGATGATTTGTTCATGAGGGCGAAGAACCTCCAACGGCACCAACTCGACCTCCATGGCCTTCGAAAACGGGCATTACAGATAGGCATAATGCCCGACGGGTTGATGTTTGGACCTCAAGGAGGCAGGTCATGGGCGACCTATTGAGCCAACTCGCTGCTTCGGACAGGCGAGTCTTAGAACGGCTGTCTCAGCAAGGTCAGGCCTGGATTGTTGGTGGTTGGGTTAGAGATAGATTGCAGGGGTTAAATCCAACTGAAATGGATATTGCAACGGATTTGCACCCGGATATAGTTAGTCAATTGTTTGACAAAACAATTCCAGTTGGGGCCGCATTTGGAACCATATTGGTACTGGATGAAGAATCCGACAAATCTTGGGAAGTAACCACATTACGTTGTGACGGCACCTACGGAGATGGCCGTAGACCTGATGATGTAGAATTTGGCGATGATATAATCGAAGATTTAGCACGGCGAGATTTCACGATTAATGCCATGGCTGTTGACCCTATAACTGGTGAAATTATTGATGAATTTGGAGGGTTGGAAGACTTGAATGACGGCATAATCCGCGCTGTTGGAAAATCTCATGATAGAATAAGGGAAGATGGTTTGAGAATAATGAGAGCATTTCGCTTCCTAGATTCGGGTGAATTAGGAACTAGAGTTTTAGATGAGGATTTACAAGTAGCAATAACAGAAAATCTACACATGCTTAGCAAGGTTTCCTCAGAGCGCAAGTGGGCTGAGTTATCGCGAATTCTGCAAGGTATCAATAACAAAGAAGTGACACAGTTAATGCATAGTTTTGGAGTCCTGAACCAAGTAATTCCTGAAACTAATTTTGCTAGAATTGAACGTTTTTCGGGTTCACCCTTGGTTAATCTAGCGATTTTGTGCTCCAAGGACAAACGGTCGGGAATAGAGCTTGCAAATCATCTCAAGCGAAACCTAAGGTTATCCAATGAACAGGCTTCTACAATTCGGTTTTTACACGATTTACAAATTTCAGACCTAAGCCATGAAATTAGCTCACTTAGGCGATTTAATGCTGCTCTGTCGGACTCAATGAAGAAAGAAGTGATGGAATACTTCGGAGATATAGGGGCTGAGTTCATTGAAGCATCTTCTGATGTTCAGCCTAATAGCGTGGGCAATAAACCATTGATTGATGGAGAGAAATTGATGCAGGTCACAGGCTTAGAAGCAGGTATCAGACTTGGGCGTCTAAAGGGATGGCTTCACAGGAGACAGATTGAAGAAAATCTATCTGGAGTAGACGAAGTAATCTCGATGCTTGATACACTTGATTGGGAATCGGAAGATCCTGAATCATGGCCGGCTTTGGCTTGGCCATAATCATAATTCGTTTAGGTATTCGATGTATTCATTTGCATCAAGGAACTGATCCTCATCAAATTCGTGAGGCTTGACAATAAGGAACCATCCATCTCCATAAGCATCGTCGTTTGCAAGGTCTGCATTGTCTTCGACCTCTCCATTAAGTTCGAGGACCTTGCAAGGGAATGGAGAATTAATCAACACTCTATCTGATACAGTGCGGAGAGTAACAAGTAATTCTCCTATACCTATTTCATCACCAGCCGAGGGTGTTTCTGGGCTGGAGTCTTCCTCACCATCGTCTCGTGGTCCCGCAGTCCCTTCATCATCGAGGACGAATTCACTTGTGTCCTGAGGGTGAGGAAGGATAACACGCACCACATCTCCGTAATCTGCGCGTAGGAATTCTGACATCCCTACCTTTACCGTACCGTCCTTTTCATCTAACAGTTGTAGCCAAAGATGTTCAAGGGTGTAGCGGCGGTCGTGAGCAACTCCAAATTCGAAGTAGTCCGAGTCTGACATATTCATCTCCGATGGGCTCGCCCATAGTCTCCAATTTGAATGATTCGTTCTTGAAATAAGCGTGTTATCGTCGTTTACGATGTATTAACAACATGATGTTGCTCGGTAGTATTGGTAATCGAGATGGACTTCGCGGAAACGGAAGAGCAAAGCATGATTCGAGAGATGGTTAGGGACTTTGCAGAGGAGGTTTTAGCGCCTACATGCCTAGATAGAGACCGTAACCAAAAACCACCTCTGGATGAATGGAATGCATTCTGTGAGTATGGACTACAAGGCATCACAATACCAGAAGAATTTGGCGGCAATCCAATCGATGATATTTCAGAAGCGATAATCGTAGAAGAGTTGGCAAGAGTAGACCCCTCTTTCTCAGTCATGTTCTGTGTACACGTTGGACTTTGTTCAATGACCATTGCTCTACATGGTAACGAGGACCAGAAGCAACGTTTCCTTCCTCGATTAGCTGCCGGTGAAATTGGTGCATATTCACTTTCCGAGGCGGGTGCAGGTACTGATGCGGCAGCATTAGGCTGCAGGGCAAAACTCAGTGATGATGGAAGTCACTACATCCTCAATGGCGAAAAAATGTGGGTCACAAATGGAGCTTCTGCCGACATTTACGTACTATTCGCAAAGGACGTTGATCATCCAGATTATGGAGTGAAAAAACATGGTGGCACAACAGCATTCATTGTTGATTCAAGCATGGAAGGCTTCAGTGTTGGTAAGAAAGAGGACAAGTTAGGGATTCGTTCCTCGGATACCTGTACTCTCTTATTAGAAGACTGTAAAGTACCTGTTGAGAATGTATTGAAAGAATCTGGAAAGGGATTCCCTATTGCAATGAACGCACTGGATAACTCAAGAATCGGGATTGCAGCACAGGCGCTAGGAATTGCTCAAGGTGCATACGAATCTGCTCTAAACTACGCTCATCAACGAGAAGCCTTCGGCAAGCCAATCGCTCACCATCAGAGCATTGGAAACTACCTCGCTGATATGGCAACACAGACTGAAGCCGCCCGACACATGGTCTACAAGGCAGCATGGGCAAAACAACGACACTACGAAGAAGATGGGCCTAGACACTCAATGGAAGCAAGCATGGCCAAGTTGTTTGCTGGCGATACCGCAATGTGGGTGTCAGAGAGGGCTGTACAAGTTCTCGGTGGATATGGATATACCACAGATTTCCCGGTTGAGAGATTCTTCCGTGATGCCAAAATCACTCAGATTTACGAAGGGACTCAAGAAGTTCAAAGAATTGTAATCAACCGTTCCATCGCTCCGGAGTGATGGTATGTCAGATTACCCGATAGAGCAAATTCGCTCTCGATTTCCGGGATTAACTCGCCGAGTTAATGGGCATCAAGCGATTTTCTTTGATGGCCCAGGAGGTAGCCAATCTCCCGAATCCGTTGGAGAAGCCGTGAAACATTATCTTCTGCATCAAAATTCCAATGTTGGAATGTCATTTGCCACCTCAATAGAAACTGATGAATTAATTGAACAGACAATGATTGCATGCGCTGATTTTCTCGGTTGTAGTGACCATAGAGAGATTGTTTTTGGCCAAAATATGACTAGTCTGACGATTCAATTAGCAAGTGCACTGAGTCGAACTTGGAGGCCTGAGGATGAAGTTGTGGTCACTCGCTCTGACCATGATGCAAATGTCCGACCTTGGGTGTTAGCCGCTCAATGGTCGGGTGCTAAGTTAAGATGGATTGATATTGATCCCGTTGATTGTACTCACAATATCGATAGTATTGAACATAATATTAACGAAAATACCGTAATGGTTGCTATCGGTGCTGCCTCAAACTTCTCAGGTACGATAAATGACGTCAAAGGAATATGCTCGAAAGCTCATTCGTTTGGTGCAGAGGTATTCGTAGATGCAGTTCATTATGCACCTCACGCATTAATCGATGTACAGGAATTGGGTTGTGATTATCTCGCTTGTTCATCGTACAAATTCTTCGGAACCCACCAAGGTATTCTTTGGGGTAAATACAACCGACTCGCTGAACTTCCTGTAGCAAAGTTACGCGTATCTTCCGAGGAGGTCCCATTTCGTTGGATGACCGGAACCCAAAGTCACGAATCTATGGCTGGCACTCTTGCCGCAATAGACCATTTAGCATGGCTAGGCAGAAATATTTCTAATGAAGATTTGAGTAGAAGAGAGGCTCTTAGTGTCGCGTTTTCAGCAATTGAAGAACACGAAAGTGAATTGTGTTGGAGGATGATTCAAGGACTACAGGAAATAGATGGAGTGAAGATATGGGGAGTGACTGATCCATATATGAAAAAACACAGAGCACCTACTGTCTCATTCACCCATCCATCGATGACGGCTGAGCAAATTGGTGCGGCATTGGCCGAGGAAGGAATTTTCGCTTGGGCAGGTAATTTCTATGCCCTCGAATTATCTGAAGCATTAGGATTGGAGCCAGAAGGTGCTCTTCGAGTTGGCCTATTGCATTACAACACGAAAGAGGAAGTTGACAGATTCATAAAAGTCCTAGATGGAATACTAGGGTGAATCTATTCCACCCAACTATATTCACGTTGACCCTCAAGATTGCCTTCTCTACCAATTCCAACTAGTGCAAACTCCTTTGTTGGAGTTACTACAGAATCTTTCTGAGAGCCACGGTGTAGCCTTTCGTAAACATCCTTGTCTAGAGGTGTTCTTGAGGACAATCTTTCAAACAATGAAAAACGACTTGCAATTTCCTTCCATTGGGGTTGCACTATTCCCTCGAAAACCTTGGCCTTGGCTCCTGAACCATATCCACAAAGTCCTACTCTCTTGCCTTCCATGTCTGTTCCATCCAAATAATCAGATTCTACGGTTGACATCAAAGCCAAAAATATGGAACCAGTATACTGATTTCCAATTAGACTCGAAGCCCTTTGGGTCTTCTCGATTCTCGTTTCGACGAATTCCTTGAATTCGTCGGTCTTGGAGATTAAACGCCGATAAGAATCGTTGGCTTTCTCAAATTCCTCGAGACCTTCTGCCGAATCCTCGAAGTCTTCGGGGAAAGGTTCTGGGCCAATCTCAGAGACTATCTCTTCCCACATTGGAAGATGACGCCTATCATGTCGGAAAACGTCTGGGAACATGCGCTTGCCTTGGAATGCGTATGGCAAATGAACGATAATCCGATTCCATTGTTCTGTCAGGATTTCGTCATTTTCTGGATCATACCTTCCAGAATTGATTGCCTTTTGTCTGAAATCGACGAAAGCAGTCTTTACTGATTCTGAATAACATCGATTGGAGAATGCGCCGTCAAATACGGGTGTATCTTTGTGAATCTTCAGAGTATGAGATTCAAACATAATATCGTCTTTCTTGGATGACTTAGGAAGGATAGCTAATATCTTCTCAACCAATCCTTCTTTCTTTGGCTCTCCTGCTTCTTCAGCAAGGTCTAGGACATTCTCAACTACGGTCTTCATCTCTACCTCTCTTCGAGGTTTGAAGAAGTCGTGGACCGGCATTGTAGATACTCCCCAATTATCGGGGATTTCGATAAGTCGTGGGTTGTGACGAATTAGAATTGCACCTCCACCGGCTCCTTGAGTATATTCGCCAGATGAGCCAAGGTCGTACTTTGCATTGTCAGCAAACACCACGATTCCAATTCTATCCTGCTCTTCTCCACCTCTGGCGACCCAATCGAGAGTGTTGTGCATTGCATCGACCGCGCCAATACAAGCGAAAGTTAGGTCGACAACATCGCAATTTCTGAAGCATTCCTTGCCATAGGTGTCATCGTAGCGTTGTTCAAGCATATCCATGATGTAAGTTGCAGTTGGCTTAGCACCGTCAAGAGCGGATTCGGTCCCGAGATAAATTCGCCCTATTTTCCGAGGGTCCAGTTGATTTCTATCGATTAGCCTAGCACAGGCATTTGCACCCATGGTAGCAGTATCTTCGTGGGCGTCAGGAATCGCCATAGCGGTGAGCCCCAAACCTTTGTTGAGTTTACCAAAATCAGCACCGCGGAATTCTGCAAAGTCCTTCATATCGAAGTATAACTTTGGAAAGTAAATCGCGATGTCATCGATTCCAACACCTGCCATAGTCCGGTCTCCTTCGCACGCCCGCCGTCAGGGGGGGGTTATGATACCTGTGGCGTCAAATCAACTTTGGACGCCTAACTCTAATCGCATTACTGCGAGCCGGTCATCTTATTCACAGCGTCAAGGAGTCCGCTATTTTCGTCAAAATGTTCTACAACGGGCGAAAGAACCTCACTGAGACCCCTTGCAACTGCCATTTTCGCGTCGAATGGATGGATTTCTCCATTACTTACTGCAGAAACAAATGATTCGAGGTCGTTCCAAGTGCTTGGTTCTCCAAATTCGGGTTTAGGCTCAACGAGCAATTGACCATTGTTAGGCAGTACGATATGTTGGGCGATTTCGAATACAGGAGATGCTGGATTACCTACCTCAAGGAATGCTTTTCGGAACTTCTTCTCTATCTGCTTAGGTGTGTCGTGAACGAAGATCGCGTTACCAGGATCAGACTTCGACATCTTGTGGTCAAATGAGTCCATTCTACCCCCACCTTGTCCTTTCAGGCCAGATAACATTGGAGTATGAATACAAGTCGCTTTCGACCATCCATTTCTATCCGCAACCTCACGCATATACATGTGCGCCTTTCTTTGGTCCATACCACCAAATGCAATGTCGATATTCAATTCGAAAATATCAGCTGCTTGCATTGGAGGATAGAAAAAGGCGGCCAAATCATCATCTGAAGAATCTTCACTTCTACCCATTATGCTGAATGTTCGACGTGCTCGATTTAGACTCATTCCTTTGGAACATCGTAGAACCCTCTCCCAGTAAGCGCCGGAATCCATGACCTCGCTAGCACTTACAAATCTCAACTGTCCTGGACCATCTCCTTCTTCGGGGAAACCGACCAATACACGGAAAACTTCAGCCATATACTCTCCTGCGACAGAGATTTTCTCCATATCTCGACCAAACTTATCGTTAACCCAAGCATGCCAATCTGCAAGTAAAATCAATACATTGACTCCCTCAGAAAGCATGTTTCGAATGGTTTCTGCCAAAATCACCCATCCTAGGTGGGCTTTGCCACTAGGTTCCAAACCGATGTATGCTCTAACAGTTGAGTCACCACCGTGACTCTTAGAGCCAGATAACACCCCTGCGAGGTGGTCTAAACCGACCACTTCCTCAACATTAGCGAACATTCTGTCGATAGACGCGCGAACCTCGGGGTCGAGGTCATTTGGCGTCTCTTGGGTTGTCATCTGTACCACTCAGGAGTCTAGTAGTTTGTTGAGTTTCTCGCCTCTTCCTGCTGCTCGAGTGTTATCATTGTCCTCGAGAGCAGTTTCGATTTCTGCAATCAAGTCCTCGGCTTGGGCCTTGACATCATCGGATAGATTCTGTGACATACCCATGAAATGGCGAGCAGCGGAAACTGCTGATTTGGCTTTTGATGCCTTCTTTGCCCATTCCTTTGCCTTGTCTCCTCGTTGCTTGGAATTGTAACCTGTGGACTCGTCTAGGAATGTGGTCCAACGCTTTCGTGTATCTTGAGCACGGGCCATTGCATCGGGATCATCGAAATTAGGTGGAACGTTCGTAACATCTACAATTAAGGCCCCTTTATCTGAATAGTGACCAACAATTGAGGTCATAATATCATGAGAGGCAGAAAATGAGTTTTCTCCATCTGCCTCAACTATCTCAAAATGTTTGCTTGCTAATGCCGCAAGACCCCCATCTGCTGTTACCTGTTTGACTAGTCCGCGCTTGACCTCGAATCTCTCCATGAAGGCTTGCGATACCAACCTATTCTTCAATACTGCCTCAGACAACCCTACTCTCGCAAGCCATCCCACACGCCTAAACCAACTTCCACTCTGCGAGTAGCATGGGAGTGACTGCACGCGGTTTGTTGGTATCCGTCATGGTCATCATGTTGGCCTCGCATAATGTCCTGGCAACCTCGGCAGTAGGACTGACAGAGAGTTTGTCCCTTTCCGAAGAAGACCTTGGACTGAATGGTGTTGCTATCGATTCAGCCGCAACAACCGCAGTGGTCTACGGACAGGAAGGGTACGTTCGGGTCTTAGATGCAGAGGACCCTAATCAACAAGTCGAAATGGTATGGAATGGCGTTAGCGAATTGCATGATGCGGATTTCCATCCGGGAGGGCAAACCGCACTTATTGTGGGTGACCATGGGGTTGTTCTACGATATGCAAAGCAAGACCAATCACTAGAACGGGCTGCATCTGATGTGTCCCTTGATTATGCAAAGATTACCTCAGTTGCATGGAATACCGCAGGATCATGGGCTTATGTCGGTACCGAAGAAGGCCAGATTTGGAGGATGAGAGCCGCCGAAGACGGAGGGGCGGAACTGCATGCACTATCCGCTTCAGGGACTAGCGAGATTACAGCAATTGATTGCCATAACACTATCATGATGTGTGTTGTTAGTGCTACAGTCGAGGGTATTGGAGTAATCGAAAGAGATCACACCTTTACCTGGGTCGGAGGAACTGGATATCCTTGGACTGGTGTTGAGTGCCCTAGTGGTGAAACCCCCTACTGTGTCGCAATTGCTGAGAACCAAATTATCGCACATATCGAGCTGAATCCAGAAGACATATCTGCTTCGATTCCGAGCATAAGCCGACTTCAGAATTTGGATTTGTACTTCGTAGGTATAGAGGCGCAGGAAGGCGACCGCGCCCTAATCGCGACTACACCTACGAGTCTTGTGGAGCATGATATTAGCCTCAATGGCTCATACCCATGGCTTGAGCATTCAGATATTGAAGATCTCAATCTTTCCAGTGATAGAATCGTCGGCACTTGGGCCACTGGAACCGATTCGGGTTGGATAGTAACAAGCCGTGGATATTTGTTCCAATATGTCCCAACCGACTCGGATTCAGCAGGACTACTTAGTATGTGGATTGTAATCGCCATTCCTGCCGCTACAGGACTAGTTGTTCTGTGTCTAGTATATTTGGCATCTCCTACAAAAGTGAAAGACAGGATTATTGAACGGATGGGAAATGAAGATGAAAGAAATCATCTTGCTCGACGAAGGGCAAAACAGCAAAGAAAGCGGCGCTGAAATTATCTCTCGGATTTTTTTTGTGTTACGCGCCTACGGCGCGAATCCCAAAGGCAGGCAACCTTCATGAGGGGTTGACTTCGCGAACGGCCTGAAAATCATGCCATACGAAGCCCTCGACTTCTACGATGTGGATTCACTATTGACCGATGAGGAGCGGATGGTCCGAGACATGGTCCGTGACTTTGTTGACGAAGAAGTGATTCCAAAAATCGAACATGCTTGCAGAGATGGAGTCTTCCCAGACGAATGGAGAGTTGCCCTTGGTGAAATGGGAGTTCTCGGCGCTCCACTAGAGGGTTATGACTGTCCTGGTCTTTCCTACACTGCATACGGTGTGATTTGCAGAGAACTAGAGAGAGGAGATAGCGGATTGCGCTCTTTTGCTAGTGTTCAAGGCAGCCTTGCTATGTATCCGATTTGGGATTTCGGAAGTGAAGAACAAAAGCAACACTATCTTCCAAAGATGGCAAGTGGAGAATGGATTGGGTGCTTCGGCCTTACAGAACCCGATTACGGTTCAAATCCTGGTGATATGATTACCAAGGCCGAAGATATGGGTGATTACTATCTATTGAATGGTGCCAAAATGTGGATTACAAATGGTACTATCGCACAATTAGCAGTTGTTTGGGCTAAATTAGATGGAGTTATTCGTGGATTTATTGTTGAGAAAGACGACCCAGGATTTAGTGCTCCTGAAATGAAAGGAAAGCATTCACTCAAGGCTAGTGTAACAAGCGAATTAGTATTCCAAGATTGTAAGATTCCAAAGGATAGGATTCTTCCGGGTGTGAAGGGACTGCGTGGACCGTTTTCATGCTTGAACAACGCACGTTATGGTATATCTTGGGGCGCGGTTGGAGCCGCTCAGGCCTGCTTTGATTCAGCAAAGGACTACGCCCTCAGTCGAATCCAATTTACTCACCCAATTGCAAGTTATCAATTGGTTCAAAACAAATTAGCATGGATGCTTAGGGAGATTACCAAGGCCCAACTATTGGCATACCATCTAGGTCAGAAGAAAGACGCTGGTACATGGATTCCAGAACACATTTCTCTTGCAAAGATGAACAACGTAGACATAGCTCTTGAAATCGCTCGAGAGGCAAGGGACATCCACGGAGCAAACGGTATTCTAGACGAATACTGTATCATGCGCCACATGGCAAATCTGGAATCGGTAAAGACCTACGAGGGAACCCATGATATTCACAATCTGATTCTCGGTCGTCACATAACCGGAATACAGGCATTCACCAGAGAACTGTAAATGATATCGTAAACACCACCGGTGAGGTTGCTAATATTCATAGATGTGACACAGGTCGAAGAGACGTCAAGGGGCAATCATATGACTATCGCTGTACTACTCAAGCAAGTTCCAGACACAACCGCAAAGATTTCCGTTAACGGTGGTCGTGTGGATGAAAATGCCGTATCAAAGTGGTCTTTCAGCCCATACGATGAGTATGCGCTTGAAGCCGCATTGCAATTGAAGGAATCAGCAGGCGGAGATTTAGTTGCTATCACTGCTGGCCCTGCGCGATGTGAAAAGTTACTTCGAGACGCTGCGGCAGTTGGAGCAGATACCTTAGTCCATGTCTCAGCCGAGAACATCAACGATCTTGATTCGACTCAAGTTCAGAATCTTCTCGCAGCAGCGGTTCAAAAATCCGGGGCTTCGGTTATTTTCTGTGGTAAACAAGCCGCAGATACCAATGCGGGTTCAACGGGACCTGGGGTCGCAGAACTCATCGGAGCATCCTGCGTCACTCTAGTGTCTGAAGTCTCCTCTGATGGAAGTGAATATACAGCTACTCGCCCAAGTTCCGCGGGACACGAAAAGGTGGCAGTGTCTGCTCCTTGTGTATTTGCTCTCGATAAGGGCATTACTGAGATGCGTAGACCCAATGTCAGAGGCATTATGATGGCGAAGAAAAAACCCATCGAAACATGGTCTGTCGATGACTTAGGTATTGATATTGGCGCAACAGGCGTTAGCATAGATTCACATTCTCCACCAGCGGAAAAACCACCTGGTCAGAAGTTTGAAGGTGCAGAATCGGTATCTACGGTAGTAGGTAAACTTCGAGATGAGGCAAACGTAATTTGAGGAGGAGAAAGTATGGAATGTACAATAATCGCAGAAACTTCAGGCAACTCAATCCACCCAATCACCGCGCAACTAGTAGGAGCTGCAAGTTCGCTCGGAGCCGTACCTACCGTCGTAGTTCCCGGAGGTATAGGGGCAGAAGATGCAGCAAGCATAGATGGAGTCTCAAAGGTCGTCTCGGTAGTAGGCGATTGCTTCTCAACATTCGATGGTGGTGCATGGGCTAGTGCAATTTCTCCACAGTGCTCTGGAGTAGTAATTGCTGGAGCTACATCGATTGGGCGTGAAGTCGCTTCAAGAGTGGCGGCAAAGAAAGGGATTCCAATTATCCAAGACGCCACTGGCCTAGCCTCAGGAATTACCATCACTCGCCCAATATATTCTGGAAAGGCAGTTGAAACTTCTACGGTCTCAGGTGATTGTGTGATTACATTGAGAGCAAACGCATTCGACGCTGCGGGTTCGGGCGGCAGTGCTTCTGTAAACGTCGTCGACCAAAGTGCGGATGTTTCTATTGCTGTCAAAGAGGCCATCTCGAAGGCTAGCGAAAGACTCGATGTATCAGAAGCTGATATCATTATCTCTGGTGGAAGAGGTATCGGACAAAAAGAAAATTTCTCACATCTTGATGAAGTTGCCGACTTGATTGGGGCCGCAGTTGGAGCGAGTAGAGCTGTTGTTGACGAGTGGGGAATGCCTCACAGTATGCAAGTTGGACAAACAGGAAAGACCGTTACACCTTCACTATACATCGCAGTAGGTATTTCAGGCGCGATTCAACATCTCGCAGGAATGCGTTCATCAAAGTATATCGTAGCGATAAATAAGGATCCTGACGCACCTATTTTCGGCGTTGCAGACTACGGAATCGTCGCTACTTGGGAAGAAGCGGTTCCTGCCCTCAAATCAGCCTTAGCGGCGCTTTGAATGGGTTTATTGAATCCTAATTGTAACCATGGCTTTTGTGGCCGCTCCTTTATCGTCGACAACGGTTAGTTCAAACGGATGAGTTCCCAAAGGCAGCCGAACTCTAACTTGAGCTGAGTCGCCTATTACATTGCCCTTTGAGTCCTGCCAAGCATAAGACTGAATTTTTCCATCTGGGTCGTATGATCTCGAACCATCAAGCAGAATAGTTGCGGTATTGTCCTCTTCGGCTGAGATGGTTTTATCCTCACCAGCATCTGCAATAGGTGGAAGATTAATCGCTTTTGCAGATGCGGATAAATCTTCTAATAAATCAGCCTCAGAAATGACTTTCTCTTCTTCGATATACTCTAATTCCTCATCCAGTGCATTCATTAATTCATTAGTTTCTATGGATGGAAGAGGAGGTGCTTCTGCTTTGGCAATCTCTTCATCACTCAAGCCACCTGCAAACTGATTTGGGGCATCCTTGCTAAACTCATAGACAAATGACTCGTCCTCGGGCATTATTGGTTCGGAATTCGGTTCAAGTAAAACAACCGATGCGGGGTTTTGACCCGCTGGTGATCGACCAATAACTGTGATTAAATCTGAACTAATTGCCAGAACTTCACTAACTAAACCATCATGCTCATAGGACCAGATTAGTTCACCACTAGATGATATCCTCATTGCATTAAACCAAGTACCAATAATCAAATCTTGATCCCACTGGATTATTGAAGAAACCGAATTTTCAACAATTAGTAACTCCTCTACATCCTTACCAATTCTAAATCGTAATATCGCTCCATTTTGACAACCGACTATTGCACCATCCTCGGTTGCAAGAATGCTAGTTGCCATGGCTGGTAACTCAGTGGTATGCAGAAGTCCCCTCTGAGGGTGCCAACACTCTAGACGATTTTCGGGTCGTTCGTCTAGTGTCATACCCAGAGAATCTCGACAGGCTAGAAGAATACCATCTGACCGGAAACAAATTTGCGAGATAGTTTCAACATCTTCAGAATCGGCAAGGGATTCTTGTAGAATTTCTCCGGATTTGCTTGATAGTAGTAGAGTCCCATCTGTTTTTGCGATTGCAAAATAACCACCATCAACAGAATGTGCCAAGCGATCTACATCTCCATGAGATTGAGTTCTTTCATTATCTCCTTTTGAGTTAAGGAAGATAATCGATCCAGAGGTGTCTGATATACAGATCATATCCCCTAAAGAGATCATATGTTCAATTCCTGATTGGATTTCATGGTGCCAACTAGGAGATTCATTCAGTGACTTAATTAGACCTGTAGTCGATGCTGCGATAACTTCCTCATCCGATTCGATTATTGAGATAATTGCCGAATCAAAATCGGCATCCTGTAGTAGATTATCTATCTCAAAAATTTGCAGTTTACCGTTGATAGTACCTACTGCAAAGCGAGAGTTGCCGAGCACACAGGAAGATATCACATCCTCAAGCATTTCAATCTCGGCAAAGGCCTCGATTGTCGGCAAACTGTCAATCTTCACAACCTCAACCCAGAGTTAGTGGTTTTCACAATGCCGGGTAAATGGACGAGTGAAAATTACCCAAATTTAGGCTTTAGCAGAATCTTTTCTCTTGGTTTCTAAGGAATCCAGATATGCTTGGTCGATTCTACCTGCAACATAGCGACCATCGAAACATGAGCAGTCAAAGTTTGCAAGACGACTATCTCCTGCACCCAGACATGATTCAACTAAATCCTCGAGTTTTTGATAGATTAACCAATCAGCACCAATCGCTTCACCAACCTCTGCAGAGGTGCGATTATGAGCGACATACTCATGCTTTGCAGGCATGTCGATTCCATACACATTTGGATGAACCACAGGTGGTGCTGCTGAGGCGAAGTAGACCTTTTTTGCGCCTGCTTCTCTAGCCATCTCAACAATCCTTCTGGAAGTATTTCCTCTGACGATGCTATCGTCCACAATTAGTACATTTCTTCCTTCAAATTCATGTCTAATCGTGTTTAGTTTCTTTCGTACAGAATCCTTTCTCATGGCCTGCCCGGGCATAATGAATGTTCGACCAATGTATCGATTCTTTACGAATCCCTCTCTATATGATACACCTAACTCCCTAGCCAATTCAAGAGCAGCAATTCTGCCACTATCAGGGACCGGGATTACACAATCAATCGCATGATCTGGAAATTCTTCAGCAATACGATTCGCCAACCTCGCCCCCATGGCTAACCTCGCCCCATGGACAGATACTCCGTCCAAGCGAGAATCGGGGCGTGCAAAGTAAACATATTCGAAAATACAAGGAGTATGAGTAGGTAAATCTGCACAAATCCTTGTACTTCTAGTTCCATCCATCCTAACGACAATTGCTTCCCCTGGTTTCACATCTCTTTCTGTTTCGAATCCAAGTGCCTTCATAGCGACGGATTCAGATGCTACTAAAGTTTCAGTAAATCCGTCGATTTCACAAGTCCCAATACTTAGAGGCCTAATCCCGTGAGGGTCTCGGAAGGCCACCATACCCCATCCAGTAATCATTGTAACAACTGAATATGAGCCTTCGACAGTGTCGTTAATGGCCCTTACAGCCCGGAAGACGTCCTCATCACTAAGTGCATCTAATCCGCCTCTACGGCCATTGATTGAACGCTGAATTTCAGCTGCGAATAGGTTCAGTAATGCTTCAGAATCGGAACTAGTATTGATTCTGCGATGATCTCTTTCAAGTAAGGTATCAATGATTTCTTCTGGGTTTGTTAAATTCCCATTGTGTGCTAGACTTACACCGAATGGTGAGTTGGTATAGAATGGTTGAGCCTCTGAGGCTGATGCGGAACCTGCAGTCGGGTATCGAACATGCCCTAGTCCCATCGAACCTTCAAGCGCTTGAATATGACGAAGGCGGAAGACATCTCGGACCAGACCGTTCGCTCTTCTGTGCGAAATATTGCTAGAATCGCTGGTTACTATACCAGCAGCATCCTGACCTCGGTGCTGTAAAACAAGTAAGCCATCGTAGAGCGCCGAACCTACCTGACTATCTGGGTGCCCGACGAGACCTATGATGCCACACATCGGGAATCGTCTCTCGCTGATTCAGTAAGGACTTAGCCATTTCCGGAGCGAAGTCTTCACTTCTTGTGCTGGGCCATAGATCGGTTTCGCTTGCTCCAGCGGAATTTACGCCATCTTGCGGATTCGCCATAGCCACAGAATGAGCAAACCCGCTTTTGCTTGTGGTAGGAATGTCGACCACAGCGTCGGCATCGAATATGCGTGGACTTTTGCTTCTTGCCCATGCTCGGAGTTCCCTTTGACACGATTACCACCTCTGAGGACAACGCGGCGACCGACGGGCTTGTTATGAGCGTTACCCAAAGGATTGCAACGGGTTTGCTAGCAAAATATCGCAAACAAAAACTCGAGTTAGTTATCTAACATCTCCATAAGGGGGTCTTCGGACGGACTTTTTCTAGATACAATAATCATTTGAAAAGTGACGATTGCGAGAATAAATGGCATCCAAAGCACGATTACTCCTAAGCCCAATGAAGTAAAGAGGAAGGCTACCTCTAGGATTTCCGAAATTGAAGTGTGTCCATCTTTCTGCATTGACATTGCTAACATTGGACCTAAGCAAAGAATTAGAGAAGAAACCAGAGGAATAACTGGACGATGATAGGGATTCCAAGTTACGATTAGATGTATTGCAAAGCAGTACGAAAGGAAAACCAGTGCGATTAGCGTCATTGCTCCTAATGATCCAATACCAGCAAATGAAAAGTCAAAACTAACCATTAATTTCCACCTCCTATATTTCTTCTAATCATTTCAGTAACCAAACGTCTTTCATTATCGTCGAGTGGCTCAATTGGTGGGTCTTTTGGAGTAATCTTCTCAGTAAATCTAATGATATGGAAAAATAGGTATACAGTGGCAGCGATACCAAAGAGGAAACAAACCATCCAGGCGAGAACATCTAGTCTACTATATGCGTCTGCAAACCATGAGCTCTGGGCAATAGTCCACCAGGACAATCCAAGGAAAAACCACCCAATTGCTAAGACAGGGAGGTTTCGTTCTGAGTATATTCGGGAGCCTCGGATTATCGTATGGCAACCGATAAATGCAGAAGAAATGGAAAGTAACGACCAAAAAACCACTTTGAGATAAGATTCCCTTCCATCGTCGTTACAAAATGAAATGAACTCGCAGCGATGATAATCCGACTCAAAATACAGAGGTTGTTCAGGCAAAAATAGGAGTCCTGCAAGTCCGATTAATGCGATAGGTCCAGCGAATTTACTACGCTTGAAGGCAGGACCCATCCTCCACATAGAGAATGCCGCTAGCATTAGGGTGGTGCTCAGGATAGCCTGATTCACCCAGAAGACCATGGCTGGTGGAGCGGGGGGAGATTCTTTGAATTGACTATCTTCAATTTAGGCAAAAATAAGACACTTCGCCCCTAAAGTGCGCCCGCCTTCTCGCGACACAATCAAATATGGGTCATAGGTGGGCGCGTCGTCGTAAGACGTTGAGGTGCTCAGTGATGGTCAAGATGCCACGTAAGGTAATGCGCTACAGCCCGTCGGCTGGTAAGCATACTGAGCACACAGTCGAGCGAGTCAAGAAGCGACGCGCTTCCGAATTAAAATGGGGTCAGCGAAGATTCCGTAAGGTTACATCTGGATACCGAGGTTTCCCTCGTCCAAAGCCTTCTGGTGAGAAGCCAACCAAGCGCGTCAACCTACTCTACCGTTGCTCCGAGACTGGAAAGGCTCACCAGCCTGCCGCACAGAGAGCAAAGAAGTTTGAACTCGTGGAGAAGTGATATCATGGGAGATGCAAAATTCCTACGAGTAACTTGCCAAGACTGCGGTCATGTGGCTATAATCTTCGAAAGGGCGTCAACCCATATTCCCTGCTCGGTCTGCGGTGCTACATTAGCCCGTCCAGCAGGCGGTAAAGCAGAACTTGTCGGAAGCACAATAACAGACGTCCTCGAGTAAAGGGGACTGCGTTAGAATGGCTGAGACCAACGATAATTGGCCTGAAGAAGGCGAATTACTCGTTTGTACTGTCAGTAATGTCCGAGAAAACGGAGCTTATCTTAGCCTAGACGGATACGGTTCCCGTGAAGGATTCGTTTTCGTTGGTGAAGTGGCTTCTGGATGGGTCAAGAATATACGTAACCACATTCGAGTTGGACAGCGAGTCGTCGCCAAAGTAATCGGAGTCAAAAAAGATCGAGAACGAGTTGATTTGTCAATCAAGAGTGTCTCAGAAGAACGACGAAGAGACACTATTCAGAGTTGGAAGAATGAACAACGTGCTCACCAAATTATGGGTGTTGTCGCTGAAAGAACTGGATGGAATGAAGAAAAAACCACTGAAATTTCAGAAGAGATGACTGAGATTTTTGGAACCCTGTATGGAGCCCTAGAGGAATGTGCAATTTCTGAAACTGCATTATCCGATAATGGCTTTAGCGGAGATTGGATGTCCACGGTAATCGAATTAGCGGTAGAGAATATCATACCTCCATTTGTTGAGATTCGTGGTCAGTTCAACATCGAAGTTTGGGGTTCAGAGGGCGTTTATGCAATACGAGATGCACTTCTTGCCGCAGAAGCAGTTGCTGAAGGCGAAGAAGATGCAACACTAACCTGTCATTACGATGGCGCCCCAGAGTATAGGGTCGATATCAGAGCCCCAGATTACGAGACTGCCGAAAGAATGTGGGAAGGGGCTCAAACCGCTGCCACTGAATCAATCGCTTCGGTTGAAGGCTCAATCGATATCGAACGCATGTAAATCACCAATATGCATGCTACAACTTCAAAGACCTCTGAAAGCGGACATGCCTACTGAGGAATCGGGATGGCTCGAACGAGACTACAACGGTGTACCGTTTGTGGCGAGTATGGACTTGCTGAAAAATGCAAGGAGTGCGGAGGAAAAATGACTTCCGCTGCACCAATGAAATACTCGCCACAAGATGCTCAAGGAGCACGTCGAAGACAGCGAGAAGACGCTGGAAGTGACGAATGGATCGAATCATTGCCTACTCCTCGAAAGGAGGAGGACGAGTGAGTCGTGCACAGATACATTGGTTGATTGGGGATTCATTACCTGAACATGTGGCTTTGTTGGAGGCCGTACCAGGTGTAGGAAATGTTGGCAAGTTGGTTGTTGACGCATTGGTAGAAAATAATCCTTCGACCCTAATTGCGAGAATACTCCATCCAGATATGCCCCCTCACTCTACTTTGGATAAGGATGGACTACTCGCTCCACCATCAATGCTAGTCCATCGAGTAATGTTGTCCGATGGAAGATATGTTGTGACGGTAACTGGTGAGTTACAACCAATGACTGCAACAGGACAACACGAGGTTGCGCAGGCTATCTTGGAGATGGCAAAATCGACTCCTCAACTACTGGTCTTGGCTGGTCTAGCTTCTGAAGTTGAAGAGAAAGCTATCCACGTGATTTGTGCAGATGCAAAGGTACGTAGCAATCTCCAAGCCAATGATATCGAAGTTAGTAAATCTCAACCCGAAGCAGGAATGATTGGGGTTGCTGGGCTTTTGGTCTCACTGTCTTCAATACATCAAGTTCCAGCAGTTGCATTAGTTGCTGATACCGTTGGTGCTTCAGCAGATGTCATTGCCGCGGACAGACTTGCGCGTTGGATTGAGGAAGCACTGGGCTTGCCGCTTGGAATCGACTTAGACACGACTGAAGAAACCGCAAGGAAATTACTCGCGAGTATCGAAGTCAGTGGATCTATCGAGGAACACCTTGGGATGCCCGCTGAAGCAGATGACTTCTACGTCTGAATGGTGAAGTAAATGCGTGCACTGCTAGGAAGTGGCGGAATCGGCACGGATGAACGCAGAGAATTGTACCGTGACTTAATGTCAGAAAATTTTGCTGAATGTGAAAGAGTTGTATTTGTTCCATTTGCCTCTAATGATTACGATGGATATACGCAAAGGATGCAGGAATTTGCTGGGCAATCTGGATACGAACTAGTAGGCTTACATGAATTCGAAGACCCACTGGCGGCCATCGAGGCAATGGATGGAATCTATGTTGGCGGT
>CEVF01154732.1_pt1 | contig 49245 bp, 44 predicted proteins | sample 356441 | NCBI WGS metagenome assembly CEVF01 (sample SAMEA2622765, study PRJEB7988) | marine metagenome | biome: marine biome (ENVO:00000447); feature: surface water layer (ENVO:00002042); material: "saline water (ENVO:00002010), including plankton (ENVO:xxxxxxxx)" | depth 5 m | reverse complement strand
GCCAACGAAGAGATCAAACGGCAGCAACTGGTGAAGAATATTTATTTGATCGGGGCCATTTTATTAGTGTTGCTGGCCATCTTCGGTTATTATATTTACAAGCGTAGACGCGATGAGCTAGAAAAAAAGAAGAACGCCGAATTCAATGCCAAGGTATCGGAGACAGAACTTAAGGCCCTACGCTCGCAAATGAACCCCCATTTTATTTTTAACTCCCTCAATTCCATCAGCGATTTTATTTCTAAAAACGATATTCAACAAGCAGATGACTACCTGGTCAAATTCTCCAGGCTGACAAGGGCAATTCTAGAAAACTCAGAGAAAAAATCGATTACCTTAAACGAGGACCTTGAGTTGATGGAACTATATATGCAGATAGAGGCCATACGTCTAGAAAACAAATTGCACCATAAAATTACGATCGACCAAGATATTGAACCCAACAATACGCTGGTTCCCCCACTAATTTTACAGCCCTTTATAGAAAATAGTATTTGGCACGGTATCGCCCCTAAAAAGGGAGATGGACACATAGCTATTAAAATTGAAAAAGAGGGCGATATGCTAAAATATGTGGTGGATGACAACGGTGTAGGACAACCCAAAAAGAATATGAGGGAGAAAAAATCGAACGGATCTTTTGGTATTAAGATCACAAAAAGCCGAATCGATATCCTGAGCCATATAAAAAACAAAAAGGGATCTATTAATTTGATGGATAAACCAGAAGGGGTACGCGTTGAAATAACACTTCCTTTAGAACTTCAATTTTAAGAACAGCATGTTAAAAGCATTAATAGTTGATGATGAACAACACTGCATCGACCGCCTAGAAAGGTTGTTACGGTCCAGTACGCACAACATACAAATAATAGCCCTTTGTAAAACAATTGGTGAAGCAAAAAAGGAAATTGCCAAAATTACCCCGGATATTCTGTTCTTGGATGTACAACTGGGAAACGAGACCGGTTTTGACCTCCTATCGCAATTAAACAGTATAGATTTTGAAGTGATTTTCACTACCTCTTATGACAAATATGCGCTAAAGGCCATAAAATTCTCTGCCTTGGACTATTTGTTAAAACCAATAGATAATACGGAGCTTGACAATGCCCTACAGAAGTTACGGCAACAAAAAAGCCTAAAAGAAGCTTCAAAAAAAATAGATGTCCTGTTTCATAATTTTAAAGAGAGCAACGCATCCTCTAAAAGAATAGCGATACCAACGGTAGAAGGTTTTACGATGATCGATACCAAAGAGATCATCAGGTTTCAATCGGATGCAAACTACACCCATATACATACCTTATCCAGAAAAAAAATAACCGTCTCAAAAACCATCAAATATTTTGAGGACATACTAGACGAAAACATGTTTTTTAGAGTCCATAAATCGCACCTCGTCAACTTGGGTTATATAAAAACCTACACCAAAGGAAAAGGAGGGCACATTACATTATCTGACGGCATCCAGATTGAAGTCGCCGTAAGAAGAAAGGATGAGCTGTTAAAAATACTAAGGACATAGAAGGAGAAAAGATAAGACCGCGTTACGTATATGTTTTGTACCTGCTGCACAACCCTAAAATTAATTAAAATGCCATTTCCCCTAAATTACCAAAAAATTATAACAAACTGATTCTTAGTGATTTTTGTTTTAGAACAATTTTAAAATCATCGATCTATAAGAAAAGAAGAGTTGTGCAACGGTTACTTTTGTTGGCAACTGGCTTTATTCACTTTTGTCAATTGAAATTCCTTTTAGAAGAAGCTCCATTCCCCATTTTAGTAGTTTTTTAGATTGCTCATTGTTTAATCCACAAACATCTTTTGTTACAATAAGCGGTTCGATCCCCATTAGAACAGTAAATAAGTTTTGAAGATTTGTGATTTCCGATTTTGTTAGGTTAGCTTCTTCCAACACCATTTTAAGCGTTTTACTCCTTCTTGCACCTCTTTTGTTATATTTAGCATCTGAAGTAAGTACAATACTTAAGTAATTCCTAAATGCATTTTCGTTATCAAGAGCAAGATTATTATAGTATTCTTGTACGCCCAAGAGTTTATCCTTTATTTCCAAACCCTGTAAATTTTCATATATGGTTTTCGGGCTTTTTGTGTTGATGTCTATTCCTGCTTCGGCAGACAATATGTCAATATTAGAGTAATATCGATATATCGTTGCCCTTGAAACCCCCGCTTTTTCAGCCACGTCTTCAAGTGTGAATTTTTCACCGGAATTCATAAGCTCTTGGGTGCTGGATAGTATTTTTTCCCGGGTCTCTTGTTTTTGCCTTACCCTTCCCTTTTTAAAATATTCGTCTTTCATGAGACAAATATCTCATAAAATTTGCGGAATCCAAAAATACCTTTTATGTTTGTGAGACACAAATCTCATAAAATGAACAACAATACAGCAAAATGGGTGCTCGGACACAAAATAACACCTTATACAACGACAGGGGATTACGATTTAATGATGGGTGAAACACCCGCAATGGTACAAGGTCCACCACCACATTTACACCATTCTTTCAAAGAAGTATTTTTGATGGTAGAAGGCGAAATGGAATTTATGGTTAACGGTGAAATAAAAGTGTTAAAAGCAGGCGAATCTATTGATATTCCACCTGAAACATTGCATACATTCGGCAACAGGTCCAATCGGCCATGTAAATGGGTAAACATTCATAGTCCGAAGGGGTTCCGCAATTTTTTTGAAGCATTAGGGGTTTCTGTTAACGATATGAACGCTCAAGAAAAGTCAGTATCGCCCGAAATTATCCAAGAGGTAATAAAAACAGCGGGGGATTATGATATGATAATTAAAATGTAGTTTTATTCCTTGACTTCGGCTACCATATACACAGAAGCTGCAATATTATGGGGCACGCTAACCCCAACTGCCGTGCGTGTGTGCTTTCCGATTTCTCCGAATACTTCAACAATAAAATCAGAAGCTCCATTCATAGCATCGGCCTGTTCAGTATTTTCAGAAGTAGAATTTACTAATCCGTGCATCGCAACAATACTGGTTACTTTGTCAAGTGAACATATAGTTTTAATTGCGGCCAAACAACCAATTGCACAAAGTTTAGTCGCAAACTTACTTTCATCTAAACTTAAATCTTTTCCAAGTTTTCCTTTTTTTACGATTCCTTTTTCAACAGGAATTTGTCCTGCTACATAAATCAGATTTCCTGTCCGTTTCGCAGGAATGTAATTCGCAACAGGTTTTGGAACTTCTGGCAATTGAATTCCTAATTCTGATAATCTTGTTTCAATTTTATTCATCTACTTTTCTCTAATTTAAAAATTTAAAACTGTCCGGTTTAACGGGAAGAGGTCAGAAGAAAGGATGAGCTGTTAAAAATACTAAGGACATAGGACAGAAGTTGGAAATTTATTGGAATCACGAAAGTTATCAAAATCCATTCAAAATCCAACAGAAACTACTTTTTAAGTGTACTTGGCAAATACCCTAAAGTCCTCTTGAAAGCATTGGTAAAATGCTGTGGGTTCACATACCCAACCTCATAGGCCGCTTGGGCAATCGTAAAGCCTTCATCGCGTATAAGTCCTCTGGCCTTTTCCATGCGCAATCGTGTGATATATTTGAAAACAGTAGTACCATGTACCCTTTTAAAATCCCTTTTTAATTTTGAAGTATTGAAACCTGCTTTTGTGGCCAGTTCCTCGATGGTCAAAGTTTTGTTCAAATTGGATTTTATATATTCTTCCACCAAATGAAGACCGGCCAGGTCAGGTTTTGGCAACTTGATTTCCTGTGCCCGCACCGGTTTTTTGTTGGCCTCTACCAATACCTCCACCAACAAACCTGTAATCTTGGACTGCAAGTAGCTTTGCTTTAACGTTCCAGTAAAGGTACAACCGATGATTTCTTGCAAGGTTTGGAACATATCGTGTGAAATTGGACAAGGCCTATCCCAGAATACATATGGTTTCCCAGAATTAATTGCGTTATTAATCCTCTCCAGCACTGAACCATAATTGTCGCCCGCTATCTTTTTAACAAACCCCAAAGTAAAGAACAGTTCCAGTGTACGTCTGGGAGACCCCATATAATCATAACGCCCATTGGTTCTAGGTAAGTAAAACATGTTATAGTGATATTCCGGTATCACCACCAACGGCTCCTCTTCCTCCTTATAAAAACAACTATAGTTCCCGGAAATTTCGAAGTGAAGCTTAAAGGTCTCATAATTATTTTCGACCTTATAAGAGTAGCCACCAGGAGCATTGATGTCTTTGCACACCACATATACCCCATTCAATTGAAGCTCTTTAATGAAGCCTTTTACATGGGAAGATTGAACCTGAATACGGTTTTCCAATAGCTCCTCGGTCAAAAAATCCTTATTGAATTTTTTGCGATAAACGCTATCCTCAAAAATATCACTTTTCAAAATTAGCTCCATTGCTTCCTTTTGCGTAGTTAAAACTTCTTTTTGCGGTACTCCCACCTTAGAACTCATACTAGCTTTGCAAAACTAATTTATTTAGATTAAATCTTAATAAGAATAGTGAAGTTATTTTCAATGCACAAACTACTACTATTAACACTATTAATCCCCTTCGTCACAGTTGGCCAGTCAAGCAAAGGAAGTTTGTATGGTTCGGTGAGCAATCAAGATGGTGAACCTTTGCCCTGGGCCACCGTACTCTTGGAAAATACCCGATATGGCGTACAAACGGATGAAAATGGCAACTATCGTATTTCAAATATTCCAAATGGCGACTATGTAGTGACCGTTTCCTATGTTGGCTTTAAGACCCTTTCCGATAAAATTTCCATTACCAAAAAGCGAAAGGATATACAAATGGACTTTACGCTTGAAGAAAATGCCGAACATCTTGATGAAGTCACCGTAAGCGGAAAATCCAAAGAAACCAAACTGGAAACAATAGGTTTTGCGGTCAGTGCATTGAACACAAAAGAAGTCAGCCTAAGAAATATCCAGGCCAATGAATTATTGAACACCACGGTCGGCGTAAAAATTAGGCAAAACGGCGGTTTGGGTTCCAATGTGGAATATTCCCTGAACGGATTGTCCGGTAGTGCTGTTCGCATTTTTATTGATGGGATTCCAATCTCCACCTATGGTTCATCATTCAACCTAAACAGTATTCCTCCGTCAATGATTGAACAAATTGAAGTGTACAAAGGTGTCGTTCCAGGACATTTGGCCGATGATGCCCTTGGAGGAGCCATAAACATCGTGTTGCACAAAGGGGCAAAAACCAATTTGAACGCCTCTGTTTCCTACGGGTCTTTCAACACTTTTCAAGCAAATGTAAATGGCCTATATCGTTTTAAAGAATCCGGCTTCACCGTAAAAGCATCCCTTTTCCATAATTATTCGGACAACGACTATAAAGTTTCCGGGAGGAGTGTTGTGGTCACGGGTTTGGGAGGAGTGCAAACCCCCATTACCGCCAGAAGGTTCAATGATGCCTATAGATCCACTGGCGGAATGGCTCAAATTGGCTATACCGATGTAAAATGGGCCGATCAATTTTTGGTGGGCGTCACAGCTTCCGACTCCTATAAAGAAGTTCAGCATGGAGCTTTTATGACCATTACCCCCTATAAAGGTCGATTTCTGGAATCGGACGCCCTTTTGGCCAACCTAACCTATCAAAAGAAAGACCTTTTCACCAAAGGTTTGGATGTAAGCGTGAACGGTTTGTACGGCAAGCGTAACCGAATGGTGAACGATACTGTTCCATGGGCCTACAGTTGGACAGGTGAACGCGCCATTGATTATAAAGGGGACGAGTACCAATATTCCTGGGGCTCCCAACAGGAAGGCGGCCCTACCTTGGCAAAAATTGAAAGAAACGTGGCCTCCATTCGAACTGGCGTATCCTATGCCTTCAACGAGCACCATAAAGTGCTGTTCAACCATGTGTACAGCGGTGTGGACCGGGAAGATAGTGATGCATTGCGGTCCGTACTGGAAAACACCTTTACCGGAACTAGGGACCTTGATAAAAACATCTATTCCTTAACCTATGAATTATCGGCATTCCAGGACAAACTAAAAGCAAGTTTGTTCGGCAAGCATTACCAACAAAAGACAACAAGCGTAGACCCCGCAATTGAAACAGATGAAAATGGGAACGAATACATTGTAGATGAAGTTGTCAGCAGCAATAAAAAATATGACGGGTATGGTTTTGCTTTCTCTTATGCCCTTATTCCCAACATCACCCTTTTAACGTCTGCCGAAAAAGCGATTCGCCTTCCCAATGAAACCGAAATATTTGGTAATGACGGAGACAACGTCGTGGCAAATTCAAGTATTGACCCAGAACAAAGCAATAATTACAACCTAGGGTTTCGGTTTGGCGCATTTAATATAAAAAAGCATCAATTCACCGTTTCGACCAACCTATTCACCCGAAACATCAAGGATAGAATTGGTTTGCCCATTGAAACATCCCTGAATGTGGACGACGAATTGATCCTCTACGTAAATCAAGGAAGCGGAACATCCAAAGGGATAGATGCCCAATTCAATTACACGTACAACAATAATTTAGGGCTCAACTTCAATGTTTCAAAATTTGATTTGAAAATTGAAAACAATGGCGTGGAAATAGATGTCCCCAATACACCATTTTTCACCATGAACGGGAGCCTTCGTTATTCGCTCAAAGATTTGATCCAGAAAGATTCAAGATTGAATCTTTTCTATTCCATGTACTTCACCGATGAGTTTTCATACTTGGTGTCCCAAGGATCGAACACCGTTGGCGATGACTTTTTTAAAGTCCCAGAACAATTGTCACAGGATTTTGGGCTCAGCTATGCTTTTCCGGGAAACAAGTTTGTGATGAGTTTCGATGTCAAGAACATATTTGACAAACCTGTTTACGATAATCTATCGGTACAAAAACCGGGAAGAGCCTTTTACCTAAAATTAAATTACGCAATCAATAAATTCTAACTCCTTAAATATCATTAAAATGAAACGCAACTTTATCAACATTAGAAGCATGGCCGCCGCCACAATAATGGTGGGTCTAATGGCCTCATGTAGTAGCGATGATAACGATACAACTCCAAATCCCGATCCTGACCCAGACCCTGTTGAAGAATCCAGATGGATAACCGTTGCCGCTGCAAGAATGGGAGACAGCCCAGGAGATGGAAATGGTGGGACATTGATATATGCCGTTAGCAGCGAAGATGCCAAAGACCCCACTGTGTCCATTGAACCTTTTGAAAATGGATTTATCGTGCCTTCAAACAGAACCGCCAGGTTACAATCTTCAGAGGACGGCAATACAATTTTCAATATCAGCTATGCAGGGGACACTGGTGGAAATTATACCAAATACACCGTAGAAGGTGGTCAAAACTTTAAACAAACCGGCACCGAGATAAGCATCGCCCCCTACGTTGGTTCCGCTCCAAGATGGATCAAATTGTTTGATGGGGACCAAACCGGAGCTGCAGTATATGTCTCAACAGAACACCAATTCGATGAAGAAGACAATTATGTACGTACAGAAGCCACAATGGGAATCGTGACCTTGGATTTGGTGAATTCACAAATCATAAATTATCAAGAGCACAGCGTACCCTTGACCGAGGAAGAAGAAGCTAACGGATACTATATTTCCAGAATAGATATGCCCACACTCAATGCCGCAGGCGACAAACTTTATATTGGTGCACGTTTGAGCAAGGTTGATCCTGCAACTGCAGAAAGTGACAGCGATTATGAAATTTTAGGGTCAAAGACCATTGTTTTGGACTACCCTTCCCTATTAAACCCAACCGTAATCACTTCCAACGTAGGTCACGGGAACACCAACGGATATCGAAGTATCAATGCGTTCCTATATGAAGGCAGTGTTTACCAGGCAAACCAAAGTGACCCAGAAGGCTCCCACATCCTAAAGATTGATGCCGACAACCAATACGACGATTCTTATGTATTTAATTTAGATGAAGCTTTGGGTGTAGAAGGGGCCTACATTCTTGCATGGAGACCTGCTTCAAACGGCAAGGCGGTCATTGCATACCGACACGATGGTTCCGCTGAAGGTGTGGCCGGACCCCAAGGATTTTTTGCGCTTGCGGATTTAAACACCAAAACCGCAGAGAAAATCGATGCCATTCCCTATGATCCAGATTTCTATTTGTTCCAATACCAAGGTTTTGTGGTCGATGGAACTGAAATATATGTAACCGAAGCCCCAGTCGGCAAAAACGGGAACATCTATGTTATTGATACGGAAACCGGAGAAGTAACCAAAGGTGCAGAATTGGTAAATGTGGAAGGAAGCCACTTTATTGGAACATTCTAAACCTTTGGAGGTTTCCTGAGGAAATTCCATGGAGGCATTTTGCTTCCATGGAATTTATTACTTAGTTCTTTTTCTGAATTTTAATGTTTTATAACACTCAAAAATTCCTTTATCAGCGAGAACATAGGTAATCATACAGTGATTCGTATATGGATACCTATTTTTGCATTTAAAACCTTATTTGAACCAAAATGAAAACAAAAACAATAAAATCCTTCTTGCTCGGTTTTGCCGTTGTACTTATGGCCCAAACGGCCATGGGGCAACAAGGCGGTTCCGAAAATCCGTTTATGGACAGGGAATATTGGGCTTCCAAACCCACTATAGCGGACATTGACGCCAAAATTGCTGAAGGACACTCCATAACCAAGGCAAACCGAAGTGGTTTCGACCCCACTACCTTTGCCATTTTTGCCGGAAATCCCGTTTCCACCATTGCACATCTTATTGAAAAAGGAAACGATGTGAACAAGCGTACCCATGACTCACGCACCTATATTTTTTGGGCAGCCTCCCGGGGCAACCTAGAGGTAATGGAATATTTGGTTGAAAAGGGAGCTAAATTGGATTTAAAAGATTCCCACGGCTATTCCGTAACCCAGTTTACCGCGGCAGGAGGTCAAAGCGACACCAAAGTCTATGATTTTCTCATTGAAAACGGAGCAGACCTCAAAAACGAAAAAGACCACGATGGCCGTAACGTTTTATTGGTAGCTGCACCCAGAGTCAAAAATCTGGACCTCATCGATTACTTCATTGAAAAAGGTCTTAGCATAAACGCTACTGACAACAATGGCAATGGAATTTTCAATATTGCAGCACAAGGCGGAAACATTGATGTTCTAAAAGCATTGGTGGAACGTGGAGTCTCCATTGAAAAAAATCCCAAGACAAACGAAAATGCCATCCTTTTTGCCAGTCGTGGAGGAAGAGGGACCAGCAACGGTATTGAGGTCTTTAAATATTTGGAAAGTCTTGGCCTTGATGTTAATATCACATCAACAGATGGTATTACGCCATTGCACAACATCTCCCGTTCTTCAAAAGATCTCGCCCTTTACGATTACTTTGTGGAAAAAGGTGTGGATCCAAACTCCGTTGACAATGACGGGAACACGGCACTTTTAAACGCAGCGGGCCGCAACACCTTGGAAGTGGTCAAATATTTGGCGGAAAAAACAGATCATCTTAACCACACCAACAAAGAAGGACATTCGGCTTTAACACTAGCCGTCCAGGACAATAGTGCCGAAGTTGTGGATTATTTGATATCCAAAGGGGCCAAAACAACTATTTTGGACAAAAAAGGAAACAATCTTGCGTATTACCTATTTTCCTCACGGGGCAATCCCCGGGATTTTGATGCCAAGGCAAAGGCTTTGAGTAAAGCAGGACTCGATCTCAAAACCACTCAATCGGACAAAAAAACCGTTTGGCACTTGGCCATGGACAAAAACGATCTGGCCCTGCTCAAAAAAGTACAGGCGTTTGGTGCCGATATCAACGCCAAGGATGAACAAGGCAATACGGTGTTGCACTATGCCGCAATGAAATCCAGAAATACCGACATCCTTAAATACCTAGTTGCCAATGGTGCCGATATAACATCAACCACAGCGTTCGGCGAAACGGCGTACGATTTGGCACAAGAAAACGAACTTTTGGCTAAAAACAATGTGAATTTAGATTTCCTCAATCAATAAATCAACGCATGAAAAGAATATTGTACCGTTCAGCGGCCACCATTTCACTACTTCTGGTTTTAATAACATTTTCCTCCTACATTTTGGCACCTGTCCAAGTATCGTACAAATGTATGATCCAGATGGCCAATTATACTGGGGAAAAAGCCTATGTGGTCGTCTCGCTTATAAATCCTGATGGGAAGTACGTTAAAACCCTATATGTTCAAGGGGATGACCCAGAGTGGTTTCCCGATTTAAAAAATTGGTGGGCCTTTAGCCATGGCACCAATGAGAACATTGATGGTATTACCGGAGCTACCATAGGTAATGGAGAAAGGAACATCATATCCCTGACCTTTGATTCCTCCCAAATTGACAATGGTTACAAGGTTCGGTTTGAATCAGCCGTAGAAAATCAGGAATACTATACCGTTGATGCGGAAATAGCATTGAATTCAGCCACTATTCGAGAAAAAGTGGACGGAAAAGGCTATATCCGTTATATCCGAATGGTTCCAAATTAAATAGAACATGGCCCTTTCGATATGGCGTTATAGTCATTTGATCCTAGCATTTATATCATCCCTGTTTTTGTTGATTGCATCGATTACAGGGGTGATTCTTGCTGTGGAACCCATATCGAACAAGGTCCGGCCCTACAGCGTGGCCAATGCGGACGAGCTGACACTGGCCGAAACCTTGGAAAACTTGAGTGGGAAATACGACGAAGTCCTTTTCGTTTCTCGTGACCGCAATGGGTTTATTAGCATCTCGGCGATCAACGACGGGCAAAGCAACCAATTTTATGTGGATCCGTTCACGGGTGAAGCGTTGGGCCCGCTTATTGAAAAAGCCCCTATTTTTCAGTTCAGTACCAGTTTACACCGTTCTCTGTTCCTGAAATCAACGGGGAGGCTCCTGGTCGGTCTGGTATCCTTCCTTCTGTTTTTAATTGCAATATCAGGAATTGTCCTCATCGCCAAACGCCAAGGGGGATTCAAATATTTTTTCGCTCCTGTTGTGCGAGAAAACTTTTCACAATTCAATCATGTAGTGTACTCTCGCCTTACACTATTGCCCATTCTGATCTTGGCTATATCAGGTGTGTACCTATCATTATTACGCTTCAACCTGATTCCTGAAGAACAGCTTGTTCACGAAGTAGATTATGACTCATTACAAGAAACACCGGCAAAACCCTTTCAAGAATTCGAAATTTTTCAGAGCACCCCTTTGGGACAACTCCGAGAGCTCGAATACCCCTTTTCTGAATTTGTTGAGGATTATTATACGGTTACCCTTAAGGATAGAGAAGTATTGCTTAACCAGTATACCGGGGAAATCATATCCGAAAAAAAACACCCTTCCATCTCTGTAGTGTCTTCTTGGGCCACCGTGCTGCATACCGGCGAGGGAAGCATTGTTTGGAGTATCATTTTAGGTCTGGGGAGCCTTTCCGTTCCCTTTCTGATGGTAACAGGTTTTATCATCTATTTTAAACGACCCAAGACCCGTATCAAAAATAAGTTTTCCAAAAGCGAAAGCGATCATATCATATTGGTCGGAACCGAAGGGGGCACTACCCTATTGTTCGCTAAGGCGCTGCACGAGCAACTTTTAAAAGCGGGTCAAAAAAGTTTTTTGGGAATGATGAACGATTATGGTTCGTTCGCAAAGATGAAGCAGCTTATCATAATCACGGCCACTTATGGGCAAGGCGAAGCGCCTGCAAGTGCTTCTAAGTTTAAGCAATTGGCCACAACATATCAGCAAAAACAACCCTTTACCTTTTCAGTTATCGGTTTCGGGTCCACCTCCTATCCTAATTTTTGTCAATTCGCTTATGAGGCATACGAGCTATTGAAATCCCAGAATAATGCCCAAGCATTGGATAAGGTATTCACCGTAAACAACCAATCCTTTGAGGCTTTTTCCAATTGGACCAATAGCTGGGCAAAATCCCAAGGAATGACCCTACATCTTGAAAAGCCGAAAACCACGTTGGCCAAAAACCATGTTTCCGATTTTGTGGTTGTTGATAGAGTGGATCTTGAAAAAGAAGATACTTTTCTTCTTACTTTAAAAAACATGAATGGCGCAAAGGTTACCTCGGGCGATCTATTGTCGGTAACACCGGAGGAAGACGGACGCGAACGTCTCTATTCCATAGGCCACTTAAAAAACAATATATTGGCCATAAGTGTAAAAAAACATCCCAACGGTATTTGCTCAAACAGATTGGGGCAATTAAAGAAAGGAGAAATTCTAACCGCAGGGGTGGTCAACAATAGACATTTTCATCTTCCTAAGAACTCAAAAGAAACCGTATTGATTGCTACAGGAACCGGTATAGGGCCTTTTTTGGGGATGATTGTCTCGAACACTCCGAAACGAAAATTACATTTATACTGGGGAGGTAGAGCTCCGGAGTCCCTAGTCCTTTACAAGCCTTATATTGATGAAGCCCTCACACAAAAAAAGCTTCACCGTTTTATGCCTGCCTACTCACGAGTAGGTAATGATAAAACCTATGTACAGCATTTGGTGAAAAAAGACGGTAATAAAATAGCGGAGTTATTGAACAAAGGTGGTTATGTGATGATATGCGGCTCCATTGCCATGCAGCGGGAAGTAATGAAGGAATTGAAAACCATCTGTAGCACATACTTGAACAAAGACTTGAGCCACTTCCAAAACCGCAAGCAGATTATGATGGATTGTTATTGAGTCTCCCTTGCCGGTTTATACCTGTTTATCAAGGACTACCACCATCTTGACATAGAGGTTACCGATGCCGTAAATGCGAAAGATATCATCTCCCTATTCAGAAAAACAGAAGACCTGGAAACGGAATAATGGAAAAGAAAACAGTGTTTTTTCTTCGTCGTTTTTTTCATTATATCGAATCCCTTCAAGTTTCAATAATTTTTGTGTGATTTTACATTATTTTGTAGTCCTTGTTATTTTTTTTCATGAAAAACCTCCTATCATTTGTAATGCTGCTTTTTTTAGGCAGTTTCGTTTCATTGGCTCAACTTCCCATATCCGAAATACAAGCACTAAAGGCTTTTTATGATGCGACCGGGGGACCTGGCTGGTTCAGCGAATCAGATGGTGACCCCACAAACGATTGGAATTTTGTGGTCCCCATAGAAAATACGATAGTAACCAATGATTGGTATGGGCTGACCATATCAGGAAATAACGTTACCCAAATTAACATGAACCTTACCGGTGATATAGCCGGGAAGAACAACTTGATAGGGGTATTACCGGAAGAGATTGGGGATTTACCTTTTCTACAACTCTTAAATGTAGAGCTAGGAGAGCTGTCAGGTTCCATACCCGCCAGTATAACCACATTAACGAATTTGATATCGCTTGACCTACGAGGAAATAATTTTACCGGAGGCATTCCTGACAATATTGGAGATTTGTCAAATCTTACAATGCTTGACCTAAGTCAGAACCAATTAACGGGCGAGATACCACCATCATTGCTTTTATTGAATAATTTGACTATTCTCTCATTACGTTTCAATGAACTTACAGGCGAAATCCCCATTGGTATAACCAATTTAATAAATCTTCGTATTCTCTATTTGGGTACAAACAATTTTACGGGTTTTATCTACCCGGAATATGGCAATCTTATTAATTTGACGCACTTTGAGCTTGAGAATAATGAGCTAACAGGAGATATACCGGAAGAATTGGGAAATCTGGTGAACATGGTGGACTTTAGGATTGGCAGTCAAGAACTAACGGGAACGCTGCCTGCATCTTTAGGTAATTTTGAAAATATTCATACTTTTAATATCAACAATACCCTTATAGAAGGGTCCATACCTCTTAGTTATGAAAATTGGTCGGACCCCAAATTAATTCTACTTGACCGTAATAATTTAACAGGTCAGGTTCCGCCACAGTTTGCAAACTTCAATAACTTAGAGTGGCTTATTTTACATGATAATGAACTAGAGGGCGCAATACCTGATTTTAGCGGTATATCAACATTATGGGGTTTAGATATAGCAAATAATCGTTTTGAATTTGGAGACTTCGAGGATCAGTTCGATAGCTATAGCTCCAATATTTTAAATTTTGTGGATAACCCCCAGGCAAAGGTCGATGAGGTAGAGAACATTACCACCTGTGCAGGAAACACAGTTATCCTCGAAACCACGGTAAGCGGTTCGGCCAATACCTATGAATGGTTTAAGGACGGCGTTGCCATCCCCGGTTCCGACAGTGCCAATTTGGAACTGGACAACCTCCAACCTTCCGATTCCGGGGTCTATACCTGTGTGATAACCAGCACTATCGTCACAGATCTGGTATTGGAAAGAAACCCGATAACGCTTACCGTAAGCGACGTAGGCCCAACCGCCAACCCCATTGAGGATTTTTATGCATGTGACACGGACGGGGACGGTATTGCAACCTTTACCTTGGACCTGCCCCAGATGGAATCCCAAGTGATCGGCTCACAGACCGGGGTCACCGTGTCCTATTTCGACGCCATGGGAAACCCCATAAACTTAACGGCATCATATACCAATACCACTCCCGTCCAACAGGATATTACGGTTAGGGTGACCAGTTCCTCAGGTTGTTACAACGAGACCGTTTTTACCCTATTTGCCCAAGAAACTCCAGTAGCGGATACCTTCGGGGATGTAGAGCGGTGCGATAATTTCGAATTACCGTCGTTGAGCGAGAACAACTACTATTATACGGGGCCGAACAAAACGGGAACGCAACTAGATCCCGGGGATGTCATATCGGAAACGACCACCGTGTATGTATATGCCGAAAACGGTTCGGGACCGGATACCTGTACGGACGAAAGTAGCTTTACGGTTACCATCGATAGGGTGAACGAAGTTACCATGCTGGAAGATGTGACCGAATGCAAGGGCTATATTCTGCCGATCCTACCTACAGGCGAAGGCTATTTTACGGAGAGCAATGGCGAAGGCCTGCAACTATACCCTGGAGATGAGATCGTTGAAACCCAATTGATCTACGTTCGAGCGGAATCCGATGGATGCGCCCAAGAAACCAGTTTTACCGTGACCATTGACACTGCCGCCTGTAACGATTCCGAATCTTTGGGGCTTCCAAAATTCTTCACACCCAACAATGACGGAACCAACGATTATTGGGACACTTCCATTCTTGCAGGGGAAAACAGTACCTATATCTATGTGTTCGATCGCTATGGTAAATTGTTGGTGCAATTGGACCCGAACAACAATGCCACTTGGGACGGTACCTACAAAGGGCAACCGATGCCCTCCAGTGATTATTGGTTTAAGTATGTAGACCAAGGAACAGGAAAAACATTGTCCGGTCACTTTACTTTAAAAAGATAGCTACAACACATGCTTAAAAAGGAACAATACCTTCATCTATTTGACGTACAAAGCCGAAAAAGGCCAAGCAATACAAAAAAATAGAAATTTTAAAGCGATACATGAAGGCGGTTCACGTCTTTTCTAAAACCATTTTTTTCACTAAACCTATCAACCTTTTTTAAATAAAGAATTATTGATTATAAATTCCCATAGAAATTCTAGCGGATTCCAACTTGCTTCGCTCTCACTTTGAAAACAAATAGTATCTTAGATGCAAATAAAGCATCCCCATCGAGCCCATATTTATCGGTCCTTACTTGGCCAAGTAAGGGAAAAACGACCAATGGGAACGGCAACCGGTTATGTATATGGCCTATCATCGATCCAATTGATACCAGTGGAAAAACAACACTACAAAAACCATGCGATCCACGACCTTGTAAGCATTTTACAAGAAGTACCGCAATCGGATAAATTACACGTTTACCTAAAGGAAAATCTTTCGGGCGAGTTTCCCCTACTCTATCCCTTTCGCCTGTCCCATTACATCGTAATATTTATGCTGGAGGAGAGCATTGTTATCGAGGTCGATTTCATTAAACAGGTCCTTAAAAAGAACGACGTCATGATTGCCTCGCCCAATAGCATCTTGCAATTGCAACATATACACAACAAGGCCAAGGTGTACGTTTTAAGTTTCTCTTCGGACTACCTGATCGAAAACCAGATGAACAACGATTTTCATTTGTTTTCCCGTTTTTTGCTCAAGGTTCCCCCAAAAAAGAACCTTAGGGAGTTTCAAATAGACGAGCTCGTCGCACTGGTGCAGACCCTAAAGACCAAAAACGAAAGAGGGAACACCCAACTGTACAAGGCCCATATCGTTTCCCATTTGTTCAACGCCATTGTTTACGAACTGGCAAGTATATATATGGAAGGAAAGGAAGAAAACCTAGAACTGTCGCGCAAGGACGAAATTGCCTATAAATTCTTGACCCTGCTCAAGGAAAACTTCAAAAAAGAGCATAGCGTAAAGTTTTATGCCGATGCCCTCTGTATAAGTGCGGACCACCTTTCGGGGGTGCTGAAACAGATTTTCGGAAAAAGCACCTTAAAGCTCATCAATGAATTTTTGATAGCGGAGTCCAAAATTCTACTATCGGACCAACACTTGACCATTGCCGATATTGCCCACGAACTCTATTTTGGAGACCAATCGCATTTTGGTAAATTCTTCAAATCGAATACAGGATATTCACCAAATCAATTCCGTTCCAACCTCTTACATTGACCTTTGTAAAGCGGCAGTTACACAAACCAAACATACCCAAAAAGCCAATTATATGTTAATTTTTGTAAAATACGACCAAAGAACAAGCTTCTTTAGGGTGTAGTTTTTCAAGAGAACCGAAAAATCCTAACAATACAGGAAATATACCAAAACATGCTGTTTCTTGACTTTGGGAGGCCCTGAGGTCCCGTTACTTTTGTCCCTATACTCAATAAGTAACAATAAAGTTTAATTGGCATGAAAAATAGATTTATGAACGTCTGCGATGCAGAGGCATCATTGGCGGCACAAGAAGAATTTCAAGCAGATTCCTGGTACTATTTCGGTAGACTTTTCGATGAGGAAACCGGGGAAGAATACGATTACCTTTTACACAACACCAAGGTAGACGGTGGTGAAGGACGGCCTCGATTTGCATGGCAACAGGTTGCCTTCACCAACATCACAAAGGGGACCCGTGTATTTGACCACAAGGTATACCCCATAGACGATTTAAAGGCATCCAAGGAAAAACTGGAGGTAATTATGCCCGAATCTACCATTATGGGCAATGGTACCGAAATGCAAATAAAGGCCAACACCCCAGCTGGCGACCTGGATCTGGTCGTAAAACCCAAAGGTCCCGTTCTATATTACAACAGTGGGGTTTTCCCTTTCATTAAAGGAACCCCTAACTGGGAATATGCCTTTCCTAAAATGGATACTCAGGGAACATTTACCCTTGACGGAAAAAAACTAAAGGTAAGTGGCCAATCTTTCTTTGACAGGCAGTGGCTCAATTTCCCCCCTATAGTACTTACCAACGACTTTAAATGGTCTTGGTTTGCCATCAACCTCGATAACGGCTATGTGATTACCGTTTGGGACGTGCTTTGGAAAGAGGGAGACGGAGAGGCCGAGGAATCCTTTGCCTGTGTACTGAGTCCGGAGGGAGCCAATATCACGGCCCCCGTGGTCCCCTTGGCCAAAAACGCCTCCGATGTTTGGGAGAGTCCCATTTCCGGTAGGAGGTATAACAACAAATGGATCATAGAAATCCCTTCCTTGGAAACAAAACTGGAAGTGGCCACCACCAACCACGGCAACGAGATGCTAAGTTCGGCAGCCATGGCAAGGCCCAAGGGGCAACAAAAACCATTGCACGGCCTGGAACACAACATGCAAACCCCTGCCAATGCCAAAGGCATATTCCAAGGTCAGGAAGTTACCGGTATCTGCCATATGGAATTAGTGGGCGGTTGGTAATATCATTAATAAATAAATGTTAATTTAAATCCTCATAGGTTGCAAGGCCTATGAGGATTTATAATTTCACATCCGAAAACGAAACCTATGAATATGAAAACACTAACAAACACCATTTCATTGCTCGTATCACTTTTATTTGTGGTTAGTTGTGCGGAAAAAAAATCGAAAAGCAAATCGGAGCTAAGTGCCAAGGCTTCAGAAAACATCGCCTACAAGGGTACGGCCAGCGTAACCCAGGGGGTGGCCAAAACGATCGCCGAGAACATTTATAGCTGTGAACGGGGCAGAAAGACCGATGTGGGCGAAATTGTTTCCACGGACGGAAAAAAATGGACCGTTCCCGCCGAAACCCATTACACCGATGACAGTTTTCCCTTTGCAACGGATTTGAACAATGAATGTGAAGGTAAAAACTATGCGAGCAGCGAGGAGGCCCTTTCCCATTTTGACGCTTCCAATATCGTCGAAATCGATGCGGACGGGGAACTGTACACGGCATATGTTTTTGCCGATAACTATTTTGAAATGTACGTAAACGGCGTTCCTGTCGGAAAAGACAAGGTCCCCTTTACCCAGTTTAATTCCAGTGTTGTAAAATTCAAGGTCCAAAAACCATTTACCATCGCCATGAAGCTGGTGGATTGGGAAGAACACCTCGGCGTAGGTTGCGAGGCCAACAGGGGCAAGTCTTTTCACGCCGGTGACGGCGGAATGGTGGCCGTCATCAAAAACGAAAAGGACGAAACCGTGGCCGTTACCGATGAAAACTGGAAGGCCCAGACCTTTTACACGGCCCCCATCACCCACCTAAGTTGTGTTTCGGAAGAGGGCGCCTATCGCTATTCCAAAAATTGTGACACCAATGGCGGACAGGACGGTAGCAATTTTTATGCCCTGCATTGGGAGCTTCCCGACGGTTGGATGAAAGCCGGTTTCGACGACGGCAATTGGCCCAATGCCACCACCTTTACCAACAGGGATATCGGCGTGGACAACAAACCTGCGTATACCAATTTCACCGATATTTTCGATGACAGGGACCATGACGCCCAATTCATCTGGTCGACCAACGTCGTTTTGGACAATGAAGTTTTAGTTAGGTACACCGTAAAATAGCACGTTTTGAAAAAATTGATATTCATCGTACTGCTTCAATTGGCGGCGTTCAGCGCCTTGGCCCATGTGGGCGGGCATGGAACACCGACCAAAACATGGAAATTGGCCCACGATACCCTAGAGGCCAACTTTATAAAACAAGAAGGGGATCAGGTCTATTTAAGCGATAAGGAGAACAACATCCTTACCTTCAACATCAATGAGTTTTCGAAAGCGGACCAACAATTCATCGAAGAAAAGGCCCAATGGATCCTTAGGGCCAATACGGCAAGCCATCCCCATGAATTCGACTATGGCTATCTATTGATGGCCTTTGGGGCGGTATTGCTTTTCTTCCCTGTTTTTAAATGGGGAAAACGCTACAAAAAAGGGCATTTGGCCTACGGGGCCCTGGGCTTGGTATTGATGGTCATTGGCTGTAAAAATGCATCGGGCAAAGAGAAGTCCGCCACGGCGAACCTAAAGGTCCCTGCCAATGACGTTTCGTTTATGGAGTCCGTTTTTGGCGCCTTCGACAAAGTGACCACACGTTACGACGACCGTTATTTTTATGTGGAATCGGATGGTATTCCCGAACATGAAATGATGACGGGCATTAGCAATTGGCAACAACAGGTGCCTATAGACCAGGATTATTCGGGCAATAACGCCTGGGCGATCCCATTGCAACCCGAACTGGCGGAGACCCCGCTTTCGACCAAGACCAACTTTATGAAAGGGGCCATCGCCATCGCGGCGAACGGACTTCCCATCTTCAACCCCTTGAACAACCGCGGTGAAGACGCCAATGCCATTGGGGAGTTGGACCAATGGGGCGGACACTGTGGAAGGGCCGATGACTACCACTATCATTTGCCGCCCACGCACTTGCAGGAACAAGTGGGCGAGGGAAAACCCATCGCCTATGCCCTGGACGGTTTTCCCGTATATGGGGAAACCGACGAAGAGCTCGACGAAAGCCTGGGCCGCTTTAACGAAGAGGGCTCCTATGAATACCACGCCGTGGAAGAATACCCGTATTTGATCGCCTCCATGCGCGGAAAAGTACAGCTCAACCCCAGGACAAAGGCCCCGGAAAACGAAATAATGCCACAGGCAAAAACGAAAGGGGTGCGCCCCGACCTGCGGCCTTTAAAAGGGGCGAAAATTACCGGATTCAAAACCCTGGCCCCCCATTCCTATGAATTGACCTATACCCTAGGTTCCGAAGAGCATACCATCAACTACGGTTGGAACGAGGAAGGGGAGTATACCTTTGAATTTGTACATCCCGACGGAACGAGTACCACATCGACCTATCAAAGAAAAAAACAGGACCGTTAAAACAATGCAAAAAAAGACCTTGACATTAAACCCTCTAATTAATTTGCGGTCGTAACACGATATCATCAATGAATTGTAAAGTGAACAAGACCCTGTTATACGTATTCACATCCTTTTTGTTCTTTGCCTTCACTACCGAAAACAATTCGAAGGTGTCCGCACAAGGGTTCAGCGCGGGCGACGACATTGCCGTTTACGATTTCGATGCCCTGGAACCCTTGCTCTACACCGATTCGGATAAGACACATATCGTCAACTTTTGGGCGATGTGGTGCGCCCCTTGCGTAAAGGAGCTTCCCGTTTTTAGGGAGTACGCCAAGAACAATCCCGATGTGGAAATGGTCTTCGTCAGCCTTGATTTTCCCGAGGACATCGAAACAAGGCTAATACCCTTTTTAAAGAAGAAAGGGATTTCATCGAAAGTAGTGCTGTTGGATGACCCCGATTCCAATAGTTGGATCGATAAGATCGACCCCAATTGGTCGGGTGCCATTCCTTTTACCATTATCTTTAATAACAAGAACCGTTCGTTTTACGAACGCACTTTTGAAAACATTCAAGATTTGGAAAGCGAAGTAACAAAAACAATAAACAAGTAACCGTAATGAAAAAATGTAACCTGGCATTGATTGCCATTCTGTTTTTAGGCAGTTTTTTGACAACCGCCCACATCAACGCGCAAGACCGAAAGGGACCGCCACCAAATGGTGAGCGCAAAGGACCTCCGGGAGGGGGGCACAGTCCTGTACAGACCAAAACCCTCGAAGAAATAGGAGGGTATCAAATAGGGGACGTGGCTACCGACTTTGAACTAAAAAATGTAGATGGCAGCACCTTTTCCCTGTCCGACATTAAGGATGCCAAAGGCTATATCGTGGTTTTTACCTGCAACGAATGTCCCTTTGCCAAAATGTACGAAGACCGTTTAATAGCCCTTCACAACACCTATGCCCCCAAGGGATATCCGGTAGTGGCCATTAACCCCAATGTTAGTGATGACAATGAACGGGAAAGCTTTGCGGCCATGCAAAAAAGGGCGGAGGAAAAGAATTTTCCCTTTGTGTACTTGGCCGATGAGGAACACGATATATTCCCCAAGTACGGGGCCGTAAGAACCCCACATGTGTTTTTATTGGACCAGGATAAAAAGGTACGGTATATCGGCACCGTCGACGACAATGCCCGATCGGCGGACGACGTCAAGGTAAAATATGTCGAAAATGCCATACTAGCCTTGGAGAACGGTAGCGACCCCGAACCTAATTTCACCAAGGCGATAGGTTGCCCGGTAAGGGCCAGGTAGGCTTAAAACAAAGATCCGTATACCGATATATAAAAGCGGCCCGAGCTTACACTCGGACCGCTTTTGGTTGATACCCCCTTCACTTCCGGCCATCACCTCATGGCCCTTCCCCCAAAAAAAGCACTTTTTATAAAAAAAAATGGCCTTATGTGACTTTAGTCACATTACAGGTCGATCGTTCATCGTAATTTTACGATAAGAAAAATGAAAAGAAGTTTAGAACATATCGAATACAAGGAGGATACCGAAGCCTTGGCAAAATTCGCCAAAGCACTGGGGCATCCGACGCGGATTGCCATTTTAAAACATCTTGAAAGCCAGTCCTGCTGTTTTACGGGTGATTTGGTGGATGTTTTTCCCTTGGCGCAATCGACTATTTCCCAACATCTGAAGGAATTGAAAAATGCAGGACTTATCCAAGGAGAATTAAAACCGCCCAAAATAAAATACTGTATCAATAAAGAAAACTGGAAGATTGCAAAATCGTTGTTCCAGCAATTTTTTGACTGATTTTTTTTACTAATCAAATCGTCTATTGGCGATATACAAATAAATTATTATGAGCAAAACAATTAAAATTCTAGGTACCGGTTGTCCAAAATGTCAATCATTGACAGGAGTTGTCACAGATGTTGTATCCGAAAACAACATAGACGCCACGATCGAAAAAGTAGAGGATATCATGGAAATCATGAAATACAATGTAATGACCACCCCGGCATTGGTCATTGACGATGTGATTACCATAAAAGGCCGGGTGCCCTCAAAAGAGGAAGTATTGGACTTGTTGAGCTAAACCCGGTATTATGGATTATCAAATCAAAGCTTCCTCGGTCGCAAATGACGATGCCAAGATCCATATAAAGGAATCGAACATCGCGTTTGGAACGACACAGAAAACCGCGGACAGCCTGCCCAATCCGGCCGAGTTGTTCTTGGGGTCCTTTGCCGCCTGTATGCTAAAAAACGTGGAGCGTTTTTCGGCCATGATGCGATTCTCCTATACCAAAACTACGCTAGAGGTAAAGGCCACGCGTCTTGAAAGTCCTCCTAGAATGGATGCCATCGAATACAACCTAACGATATACAGCGATGATGACAAGTTGAACACGGCCCTATTGAAAAAGAACATCGAAAAGTTCGGCACCATTTACAATACCGTAAAACGATCATGTTCCATTTCGGGGACCATAAAAACCGTTCCCAATGTTTGATTGGCTGCAACATTTTGCCGATTGGTTGATCTATTCGGTGTTTGGAATAGGAGCGGATACCCATCTGGGTACGGCCTTGAATTTCTTTGTCTTCGACACCCTGAAAATTCTCATCCTCCTATTCTTTATCGTTTTTATCATGGGGATAGTGAACGCCTACTTCCCTATTGAACGTCTAAAAGATTATCTGAACAAGAAAAAACTCTATGGGTTGGAGTACTTTTTTGCCTCCATTTTTGGGGCCATCACCCCTTTTTGTTCCTGTTCGTCCGTGCCTCTTTTTATCGGCTTTGTACAAGGGGGCATTCCCTTGGGGGTCACCTTTGCTTTTTTGATTACCTCGCCGTTGGTCAACGAAGTGGCCGTAGCCATGTTTTTGGGGATGTTCGGGGCAAAGGCCACCTTGATCTATGCCCTTTCCGGAATTCTTTTAGGCTCCCTCGGGGGATGGCTCTTGGGCAAATTGAAATTGGAACATTTACTATCCGATTGGGTAAAGGAAATTCTTGAGAACAAAATGCAACAAGCCGAATTCCAAGGGGAGAAACGAACCTTTCGCGATCGTTTGCCCGAGATTACCCGGGGCGCCTGGGATATTGTCAAGGGAGTGCTGTTGTATGTGATTATAGGTATCGCCATTGGCGCCGCCATGCACGGTTATGTTCCCGAGAACTTTTTTAACCAGTATTTGGGCGGTGGCCAATGGTGGACCGTGCCCCTTTCCGTGCTGGTGGCCGTGCCCATGTACGCCAATGCCGCCGGCATTGTCCCCATCATCCAGGTCTTTGTGGCCAAAGGGGTTCCCCTAGGTACCGCTATTGCTTTTATGATGGCAACGGTAGGCCTCTCCATTCCCGAAGCTACCTTGCTCAAAAAGGTGATGTCACTAAAATTGATCGCTATTTTCTTTGGAGTCGTAACCCTGTGCATCATCCTATCAGGATATCTCTTTAACCTCATTCTTTAATTCCTATCATCTATGAAAAAATTAATTCCTGCTCTATTGATCCTCATTTTCACATCGCAGTCCTTCTTAGGACAGACCGTGCCAACCGTGCACGCTGTTGGGGCAATGAAGGATATGGGCAACACCTACGACCTTAAGGTCTGGCTGGATACCCTTCCCCAGAAATCGCACCTGTACGGCATGGGACCTTATGACCGTATGAAGGGTGAAATAACCGTTGTGGACGGTATACCCTTCCATGCCTCGGCCTTTGAGGATGGAAAAGCCGTTGTGGGTCAGAGTTGGGATATCCGTTCCCCTTTTTTTGTGTATAGCAATGTGCCCGAATGGGAGGTGTTCAATATTGACGGACCACTGAACAGCGTTGAGGACATTCAGTATAAAGTAGCTACCCTTGCCAAAGAAAAGGGCTATGACCTGAAGGAACCTTTTGCATTTAAGGTTGCAGGGGAATTTGACCAGCTCACAGTTCATATCGTTACCCCTAGAAATCCGGAAGTGGAAGGTTACAAACCCGATGTAAAGTCCCAAAAATTCATTTCCAAAAACGAGAAGGGGCAATTGATCGGATTTTATTCGGAACAACACCAGGGGGTTTTTACAGGTTCCAAAAGCTTTGTGCACGTCCATTATTTAAAGGACGACCAAACCTTTATGGGCCATTTGTATAAAATTACCTCGGGCGACCGATCGTTCAAAATCTATTTGCCGAAAAAAAATAACCGTGTAAAAACGGGAATGCGTGTCAATGATACCGATTTCTCCAAAGGCCGTATGGGCCATATCCAAAACATAGACCTCGACGACCTCGTAAAATTTCACGGCCACCTTTGCGACGGCTTGGTAGTGGGCCATCTTGCCCTGCAAGAGGCCCTGAACGAACTGTATCCCGACGGACTCATAGACCGTACCAATACCCGTATCGTAAGCCAACCATCGCCTTGCCTGACCGATGTAGCCATATATACCACGGGAGCAAGGTATCAGTTCAACACCTTTTATGTCTCCAAGGATATCGACGGCCTGTTTACCCTGCAGCGTATGGATACGAAAAAGGCCGTAACCGTACGGATGAACAAAGGGGTGAAACCCAAAGAAATAGATAAACTGGGAGCCCTTGCCGTAAAAGGGGAACTGCCGGCCTGCGACTTGGACAAGCTCAAAAAAATGGAGGACGATTTCACCGAAACCCTATTGTCCACCGACCCTGGGAAAAATTTTACCGTTTCGGAAACCACCGATTTTAAATGGAGTCCCGTTTTAAAAAACGATTTTATAAAAACGGACATCCTGAACAAGGACAAAGAAAAATGTAATAAAAACAATCAGGGCAAGTAAATAAACCGATTACCTCCCGTTTTAAACAAGGTAAATTGGGGAAAGGCCGAGAAACCTATTGTTTATTGACACTAGGCAAAGGAAAGAGTCCGGTGTAAAAACGGACTACGGGAAGTGTGATATGACCAAGGGATAAGCAAGCGATGAAACAGCTTTCCGATTTAACCATCAAATGGGCTCCAAGGGTATTTCCAAAGAGCTTTTAATGGTATCCATGGCAACAATGGTACGGAAACGTCGAATGTTCTCATTCTCCAGAAAAATCCTTCTTGTGAGCATTTCGTAGGCCTTCATGGAAGGAACTACCACAATGAGGAAAAAATCAGATTCCCCACTAACATAAAAGCACTGTTGCACCTCCGGAACGGATTCCAACTCCTTTCTAATGGATTGGGTAGCCCCCTTGTTTTCACGATCCAAGAACACCTCGACAAGAATGGTCACATAACTGCCAATGGCATCCTTATCGATAACGGATACATCCTTTTTGATAATGCCCGTCTCCCGCATCCGTTTTATACGCCGCTGTACCGCCGGGGCCGAAAGACCAATGGTCTCGCCGATATCCCGCTGTGGCACGAGATTGTTCTTCTGCAAGATCTGTAAAATCTTAATATCCAAATTATCCATACACGAAACAAAATTGCAAATAGGAGTCTAAATATAAGCAAAAAGTCACCCTTAAATGCAATAAGTTTGCGTCCTAAACCAAATAACATGCATAGAAAAGGATTTGTATTGGGAATTACCGCCGCGTTTCTCTGGGGTATTACAGGCGCCCTTGGCCAGTTTTTGTTTCAAGAAAAGAACATGGACGTAGCTTGGTTGATCACGATACGACTCCTCGTTTCCGGAATCTTGCTTTTGGCCCTTGCCCTTTATAGGAAAGTGCCAATTTTTTCTATTTGGAGTACCCGCAAAGATACCTTGCAACTTGTTGTATTCGGTCTTTTAGGGGTATTGGGGGTTCAATATACCTACTTCGCCGCCATAGAACAATCCAATGCGGCCACCGCCACCATATTACAGTATTTGGCGCCAATTATGATCACCCTTTATTTTGTGGTGCGAAACAAAAAAATACCTCTTAAAAATGAAATAACGGCCATTCTATTGGCCATGGTCGGCGTATTTTTACTGGTGACCCATGGTAATGTCTCCACTTTGTCCATTACGCCTTTGGCCTTGTTTTTAGGACTGTCCTCGGCCCTTACCATGGCTATATACACCGTACAACCCAAGAACTTGTTACAAAAATACGACTCGGCGGTCGTCATCGGATGGGGTATGTTTGTTGGGGGAATTGTTATGGGGTTTGTAAGGGCCCCATGGGAGGTTAAAAGCGCCTTGGATAGGGAAACGTTATACGGAATGGCCTTCATTGTGCTATTGGGCTCCTTTGCGGCCTTTTATTTTTATTCCAGTGCCACCAAATTGATCGGGGCCCAAAAAACAAGTTTATTGGCCACTACGGAACCCTTGGTCGTGGTGTTGCTCACGGTGGTTTGGCTTCGAACGGATTTTTTGTGGGTGGATATGTTAGGCGGTATTTGTATCGTGTTTACGATACTTATCCTTTCAAAAAAGGACAAAAAAGTACAACCGTCCTAAAGGAATATAAAAGTCCATTGTACAAATACCGCTGAATGGAACAACTTCCCGTTAGAAGAGCGTCTTACCGGGTTAAAGGAGGTACGAATGTACTATTTTAGCCGTTGTGAACAGGACACCATTGACCGATAACTTTAAAAATACAGACTACCTCAGACAGCGCCAGTGAACAGCCTTGCACACCACTTTGAACTAAGCGGAATCGAAAATGCTTAGTAATGTTTCTTGAATACCTTTAAAGAAAAGCGCGTGAAAAGCTTGACGAAAAATTATTGATGACATTTTCCCTTTATTCCGATAAAGAGGAAAATAACCATCATGAAAAAAATAAAATACGTCAGCATTGCGCTGATTTTCGTAGGAGTGCTAGGTTGTAGCAAAGATGATGCTACGACTGACAGTTTACAAAATGTACAAGCCCAATTTTGCACTGATTATTCAGGACCGGGTGCTGCTTATTGGAATATGGCCAATGGCATTTTCTTGCCCTTGAATGAAGTTCCCATCATTAAAAATCCGGCCGGTCGCGTTTCATTTATTGAACAGCCTCTTTTAAGTCTCGAATATCCGGAGGGTTATACGGGAACTGGTGTAAGGGATGCTCAAAACTTTCCGATTGGGATTGATATAAAACGACTTGATAATAGGGTTTTTTTTCGTTGGATTCCCAATGTAAGCCTTGTTGGTATTTCTGATTTCAATCAAATTATCGCCCAAGAAATCAATACGATGTTTGCCGAGGTCGGTTATGACCCGAATAATGGCTTTGAACCTATATGCTCCCGTAATGAGAGTCAAAATTTTGAAAGTTTATTGGTCAATTTCAATGGTAGGGTCATTCAATTTGGGGAATTTACAGGCATTGTATGGGTACGTTCCACACTTGTTCCGGGCTTGGGAACGGTAAACTCCGCTATTCAAATTTCTGCAGCTCCCTCTGTGGAGTTTGATGAACGAACTTTGGATACCTTTTTACCGTTTAATTTTCAACTATACGTTCGGCCTGATGGCGGGGGCTTTATAGATAATGATGGGGATGGCAGCCCGGCACATCTTGATCCAGATGATAACGACCCCAACGTGAGACATGAGGGTTAGTTAGTATTGTTCAATTTTGATGGGCCTTCAGTTCCACGGGAATTGGAGGCCTTTCTTTTCCATATGATAAAAAAAATAGCTACTAATACTAACCCAAGGAATATGATAATCCAGTAATTATCCATCGTAGGTGATAGCTGAATCGGATCGGTATCTCCCATTAAAATCAAACCTGCCCAATATTGTGGGTGAAGTGTTCTGCCCTCCGCATGGTTTAAATAATCCAACTTTGCACTTCTTAGTGCCTCATCTTTAGCGAGACCATTTTCAAGATATCCATAAAACTTATCCAGAATTTCAGCACTTGATTGTTCATCAATTTGCCAGAGACTGGTCAATATACTTTTACTACCAGCATAATTGAAGGCATGGGCCAACGAAATCATACCCTCACCTGGTTGATAGCTCGGTTTACCTGTTTCACAAGCTGTTAAGATGGCTAGTTTGGAATTAAGATTTTGATTGTATATCTCATAGGTATACAGGTAATTATCATTAATGATTGTCGAATCAGAAATGTTCTTTGCAAAGACCAATCGCGATAGTTCGGGGTTTACATTGTTCGATTCCGCATGGGTACCGATATGTATGATCTTGTGCTCGTTTGCTGTTTTATTAAATATGGTTTTGGAGGCTTGCTGATTTAAAAACGACCTACCCCCAAAACGTTTGGAAAATCTTTCGGCAATGGCTGCGCTGAAAGGTTGGGGCAATAAGGTCAAGTAGGTTTTATCAATATTGATAGAATCGTTGATGGCTATTTTATAGGCTCGCTTCATACCTTCATCAAAAGTAGGGGCGTAGGCTACAAAGTCATCTTTGAAATCCAGTGCCTTTCGCTTATCATCCAGCAGTAGCAAACTATAATTGTATGAAATATTATGTTTGGCCAAAAGACTATTATTTACCAAATCTTCGAAGGAATTGATTTTATCGGGAGTAAGGAGTTCAAAATTCAGGTTAAACAATTCTTGATCGGGAAATATGATAATATTTTCAGTCTTAATTTTGTTTTGAATTGGTTCCCAAAGAGCTTTGTATAACTGTGAGAGGCACTCAAAGACTTCAGAATTGGTCTTTCGGTAATCCGATATGGTCCTAATACAATCCAGGGATAAACCGGATGTTAATGGCACCATCTCCATACGGTCATTGGTTATGATGAAAGCAACGAGGTCGTCTCCAATAAAAAGATACCTCACCACAGTACTTAACGTGTCTATACTTCTCTGCAGATGATCCAACGATATTGAAACAGTACTATATCTCAATGCATAATATTTGGGATATTCAGATTTTAATTTGGAAAGGTATTTGTCCCACTCCCTAACGTTGGCCTTCCAATCTTCGACATTGAATTGGGTTTCTTCCGCCGTATCAAAAAATGAATTGATTTTCTTCTTCAATAATTCTTCTTCCTCCCTGATATTTTCTGGAGTAAGCTCATTGTCTGTTAGATTGAGGCGTGTGCGAATTCGGTGATATATGGAAGATTCGTGAAGTTCAATGATTTTTTCCAAATACTTTTTGTCCCCCGTTAGATCAAATATTTTGCGATATACTTTTTTGCCAAAATCAAACAATTCCCGACTGTTCCCCAATAGAGCGTTGATATCATCTTCGTTTGTGATCAGTGATTTTTTTCGATCTATTATTTGAATCGCATTCTCTATAACCTTGGTAACTTCGACCAGACTTTTAAAAGTCTTTTCCGAATCGATTTCGTATTGGGCCTTTGTGAGATAAAGCAATAAGCTTAGTTGGTTTGGGCTAAAAAATTCCTCAGAAATTATACTATTGAACGACCGGCTCTTGTATGAGTCCAAAATTTGATTGCTCAGTTCAATAGTGCCTTTATAATCTTTTTGATCAAAAATTATCTTGACTTTGGCTATTCGTACCTCATTTGCCAAATAACTATCCATTCCATGTACGGCAATAACCTCGGCAAGGGTTTTGCTGATAGTACGAATGCCTTCAGCATACTCCTTCAGATTTGAATAAGATTTGGCCAGGTTGATATTGGCATAAACCTCATTCTGTGAGAATCCTTGTCCATTACTGTTTTTATACGCTTGAAGCGTTCTATGGTAATAGTCCACGGCTTCTTGGTAATTACCTTTTTGATAAGCCAAGTCTCCCAATACTCCGTAAAGGTTGGCTTGGTAAGAATAATTTTCCCCTTTGATTGAGTTTAAAGAGGTTTTTGCTTCTTCCAGATAAATTTCCGCTTTTTCCAGGTCATTATTGTATAGTAATGATTCGCCAACCATCAAGGCGGCACCGAAATACTGTATCGTGTTTTTTAAGAAGTATTTCTTTGCATGGTTATACCCTAACATGGCAATTCTTTTTGCCTTTTCCTTCTCCCCCAAATCGGAATACAGGCTTCCCAAATTTCTATAGGAGATAATGAGGTTTCCGTGCACTTTTTCCGTTAAGGGATGGTTATTGGTCTTGTTCAAAAAAGCATTGTAATGGTTTATTGTTTTTAGTGTGAAACGCATGGCTTCATCAAAGTTGCCTGCAGATTGTTTAACCATGAACCAATTGCCGTAGATGGTACCCGGAAGATAATCGGTTTGTTCTGGGTCGTTATCGGTTTTGTCCAAAGCATTGATGGCCTTTTCAAAATAGTAATCGGCACTGTCAGGTTTGGCATTAAAATGCATTAGGGCCCCTTTGTAATTGTATATTCTGGGTGCTAAAGGAAAATTGTCGGAGTCGTTTTTTTTTATTAGATCAAGAGCGTTATCGGTGTGTGCAATCAATAATGCAAAATCTCCCGTATTAAGGCCAAGTTCACTTAAACGAAATTCAGATTCGACCATTCGATGGATATCGCCCAATTCTTTGGCCAAACTATTTGCTTCTCTTAAATATTTTTGTGCTTTTGATGGTGTGCCTTGATCTATGTACAGGATTCCCATTCCTAAATTGGCCCCGTATGCAATGGTGTCTCTTAATTTTCTGGAATCTATCCGGGCATACAAGTCCAAGGCCTTTTCAAAATCAGTTTCCGGATTTTGTAAGAATTCTATCTTCCCCAATGGATACACCAGCTGTCCCAATAATGGACTTTTTGGATTGTCCATTTCGCTTTCAAGGATCAATTGGGCGTTAACGAAGTCATTGGTGGCGATTAGGCTGTCTATTTTATCTAAGACATCATCTTGTTGTGCGTTTGCCCTGCAAAACAGTACAATGCACAGTATGGAAACCAACGCATGCGACTTCGTGAATTTCATTCTTGGATTTTTTGCAGTAGCTCCTGACTCTTTTCATCCGGAACCATTTTCAGGTGTTTGATGGCTTCTTCGATATTGTTGTTTTTTAATAGCGCAAGAGCCATGTAATAATGTGCTTCTTTACTAAAAGTTGGTGCGTTGGAGTTCAAGGTGTTCTCAAAAAGAATAATGGCCTTGTTGGTGTTCCCATGTGCCAAATAAGCACTTCCTAAAAAATAATTCAATGTGTCGCTATCCTGATTTGTAAGCAAGAGCCTTTCCCATTTATCGATAGCTACTTCGTAATTACCCTGTTTATAATCAACCATGGCCTCATAAAATTCATAACTGTCATTGTTGCCCATAACGGTGGGAAGACCGGGATCTACAGAGTAATAACGTTGAAAAAGTTTCTCATTGGGACCCTGTTTGTTGAAAAACCATAGACCTACTGACAACAATATGGCGATACTTGCCGCTATTCGGTACCAATGGAATTTATGCCTTGTGCCGGGCGTTGTACCAGATGCACCTTCAAGGCTGTTGTGGAAGGTGGCCATCGAATTCCTGAGACCTTCCTCCTCAATTGCCAAGAACAGTTCCTTAAACTCCTGAAACTGCTTTTTTAGCTCAGGATTGCTGTTCAATTTGTCATTGAACACAGCTTTTTCTTTAGCATCCATTTGGTTTAGAAGTACTCTTTCGAATTCCTCTTGATCTTCCCGCGATATGTATTTTTGGTGCTTATCCATTTTTTTTTGTTTCCATGGCCAATGTCCTTAATTTTTCCATGCATCGGTATTTTTTGTTCCGTACCGATGCCGAGCCAAGTTGAAGATCCTTTGCTATTTCATCCATGGACTTCCGTTCAAAATAAAATTGTATCAAAAGCTTTTTGCAAGAAGTCCCCAATTGTTTCAATGCCCCACGTAGTACATCCAGTTTGCCCTCCTCTTCTTCTTCATCCGACTGGTCTTCGTTGTTGGGCCGCATCGCAATGACCCCATCATCAGAGACCGTTTTTTTAAAATGGGCAGAACGTAAATGATCCGTCCATTTGTTTTTGGCTATGGTAAAAAGATAGGCTTCCAGATTGCTGTTTTCTTTAAGTTTATCCAGTTTGACGTTCCGCCAACAAGAAATAAAGGATTCTTGGAACACATCCTTTGCCTGAGCCTCATCCCCATTGTTTTTAAAAACATGGCTCCTGAATTTCGGGAATATATTTTGATACACCTCTTGCATTACCTTCTGGTCATTGTTCTTAAAAGCGGTAACGAGCTGGTTATTGGTCTTTTGTAAGGTGTTCCCCATACTTCTATTGAAAGTATGGGGAATTTACAATATTTCATTTGCTTTTGGAATTTATAGGACTAAAGCACATTTAACTTCGATATAGTTCACGCACTAATCAAAAAATGGGTGTGATTTCTATACTAGCAGGTTCAACGGAAATATTATCCACCATTTCTTGCGCACGCGCTTCGGCTTCTGCTTGATCGCAACTTTCATAAATAATAATACTTCCCACACCTGAGGTAAACCTTAACATTCCGTCTCCAATATCCTCTAATTGAGATTCATCCAATACCCTTTCTTGGTTCACCACACCATTACTCGAGGTAATGATCCCTTTATAACCCGTGGCACCTTCCACAGCTGCAAAATCTGCGGCGTATGGGATTGGACTAAAAGCCTGATAACTGATATTATTGGGACAACCAGAGTTCGGGATTTCCTTAATATTGGGTAGCCTTGTAAATGACACGGTAAAAGATTCACAACCTTTCTTATTGTTCACGGTCATAGTATCCCGTCCGGCCTCTGTTAATTCACCCGTGTTTTTATTCCGTATATACAGGATGACCGTTATTGTTTCGTTATTGTCACCACTTCCTAATTCGGATTCCAGTGCGGTACTGATATAAGATACATAGTTCAATTTTGTGATAATTGATTGGCCAAAATTGTTGGGGTCATCGGCAATATCCTGAACCCTTCCTCCATACTCGTTAGATGTACTCCAATGAAACTCGAATTCCTCCAAGTCAGGTTCGATATCGGTAATTGCGGTTACCCGAAGCTCGGTGGCTTGCCCCAAACAGAGTTCAACATTATCCTTTTGCATCTCAACCACCGCATCTATAGATTTTACGTCCCAACTTTCAAAATTAAAGGCCGTTGTGCGCAGACTACCGAAATTGGCATAGTAATTTGTTGTTTTTATATTCCTGTCAACAACGGCCAATATGACCTTCGTTCTTTGATAACCGGTTTCAATTAGCTCATGGTCCTGTATAAAAGTATTGGGGAAATCACCGTTGCCTGATAGTATATTGTAAACATCCTGTAAAATGGTACGCAAATCATTGCTCAATCTAATATCTTCATACAAGGCTGGAAGAAAAATGTTCGTTGCTTCCTTGAACTCGTTGTCCACAACTTCTTCAATAACGTCAGGATATTCCTCAAGAACGGGGAGCACAGCATTGAACAAGGCATCTTCTTTATCACTGCCAAAGGGCGGTAATAATGATTTATTTCCACTTATATCAAGTAGCGTTGGTAAAAAATAGTCGATAACGTATGTTTTTTTATTGATTTCGGCATAGATGTTACGTTCATCCTCGGTCATGTTCCTATCTTCGGAATTGTCCTGACCTGAACCAATGACCACAACTTCGTATTCTGCCACAAATTCAGTGGCGGGGTTTACTGGCAATAAAATTGGATCTGTTTGTACAACATTTTCAATTGATGCTTGCTGTGCATTTATTTGTTGAACCGAATTTCCCAATTCCAATGTTTCTATTTTGTTGGTCTTGCCTGCCTCCAATTCAAAATTCTCCAAAGTACTGGAGGTGTAGTCCGGAATATCAAAAAGATCACCGTTTCTATCGGTATAACTCTTTTTGTAAATGATGACATTGGATCTTCTGGGCAAGGAATTTTGCAACTTTATGCGCGTTGAATCAACACTGGACAATATTACCCCGCTTTTTGTGCTCTCATCGTTGAAAAAAATGCGATTTTCAATCCCAGTTGGACTTTTTGAGGTTATTTGATCCAAAAAGTTCTGCAAAGTAGATTCATAACTTCCTTCGCTATACATGAGGGGATTGTCTATATATAATGTTTGAATCTCTTCAACAAAGTTGGAAAAGCCAGGAACTTGTCCAACACTTTTCAAAAAGGCTCCTTTTGCACTATCCGGTAATAAATAGTAGCCGAGGGCATAATATAGCATGATTTCTGCGGTGGTTTCAACCGACAGTTCCTTTCTTTCATCGGAAATAAATCCGGCGAGTAAAACATTATTGTCCGCGTCCAGCAGATAAGCTACCTCAATGGTTTCACCGTTTAAAGGCAGGCTTGCGGTTCCATTGGCATCTATATCGGAATTGGCACCCAATAACACCACTGTTCCATTGGTCAAATCCACGCTGGAATCTTCGGGCAGTAAGACTTGTACATCCACCATGTCAAACGCACTACCCACAGGGTCTTCGTCTTTTTGGTGGGCATCATCATCTGTTATCAATTCATTAGCATCCTCATTCGAGCTACAGCCGAAAATGAGGGCAAGAACAATAAGGGGCAATATGAAGTTTTTGTATGGAATTTTCATGTTTGGTATGATAAAGAGGTTATATTTCTTAATTATTTAATCTGATTTTATCCGTTAAAGTTTTAATGTTGAAAATGTCATCAAAATGCCTTTCCAACTTTGGTCCACTCCCTATTGTTGAGGTTGATGTCCCCGTTGGGATTATAGAATAGGTCATCGTTTTTAATATAGTTGCCTTCACTATCCATCCAATATTCGGTTGAACCGGCATTTACCTGATAATTTTTTCCGTCCAGAGGATTGTAAACGGTTTCCTCCTCGTTGATCATGTTCACGAAGTTTCTTTGTGACGTATCACTGCCCGAACCAAATGTTCGGTTCATAAATGATGCATGGTTAGCATCCTGAGCGGCCCAAATCCCTCTCATTTTCCGTTGATGGGCTTCAAACGCAGCTTGTCTATTTCGCATATTTATCTCACGCTGTACAGCGGCTTTTTGTGCGCGTAGCTGATTTAACTGAGCGACATATTGTTTCCATTCCGGGTTTTCTTTTGAGTTGATCAGGGCATTCTCAAAAGCTGATATGGTCTCGGAAAAGTGATTTTCATCAACAAACATATAATCGGTACTGTACATCCAAATTGTCATGGTATCGATAATACTCAATGGCTGTTGCATGTAAAGTTTACCTACGGTGGCCAGCGCTTTTTGGCCAGTATTGTTTTTCCAAACTGTTGCGACCATCTCCAATCGAACTTGACCTCCACTTTCTGCTCTTATTTTTTCCCGGAGGTAGTTTTCTAATTTCGGCAGTCTGATATTCTCTATAAATTTGAATCCAGTGTTCTGCATTCGTGGCAATACTTCTTCTTCGATAATTCTTTGATTACTGACCATGGCCCGGTGTAAGTTGGCGCCATAAGAATTCTTCATGAACTGATATGTCTGCGGGTTTTGATACGAAACATGAATCCTTATGGGGGTATTGAACGATTTCAAATTATTAGGTCCTTGTATTTGTGTCAAAAAAACCGGGAGCTTTTGGTCCATGGTGTAGTTGGGCTTGGATATCACCTCCCAATTTGATGGATAGTCTGCACTACTAACGACCAAACCTGTTCGAGCATCCCTAAAATAATGGGTCTTCAATTTCTTACTACTAAGCTTCTCAAAGAATCCTGACTTTGATTCCGTTTCGTAAGATTTAGCAATGTTGTTCGCTTCATTTTCAAAATTGGAGTCAGTTGTGTAGCCTTCATCATACTCATTATCGTAATAATCAAAGTCGGTGTCGGTTTGGGTCGTATTATTATTTCGGCAAGCCGATATCAGCGTTAGAAGAAAAATAAGATGGATGGCAGTTGTTTTCATTTGATGATCTTTAAGGGTTGTTTTATTGGATATCGTATGAAAAACAAAATGTCATCACTTTTCATGATGACATTTTTGACTTTTTGCAAAAAAATTGCCATTTGTGAACTTTTTGCTCGAATTCTTTTCAGGGAAGTCCAACCCTAAAACAAAAATATCAACCTAGTGTTTGTATTTATATTATTTTATATATTTGAATCCTATTTTCATATGCGCAAAAACGCATATGTTGAAATTGTAAATCAATGGATGAATACATTAACATATTTAAAGCGCTATCGGATGCAACAAGATTAAAAATCGTATGGCTGCTAACCAACATCGATGAAAAAATATGCGTTTCAGAAATTGTAGAGGTATTGGACGAATATCAATATAATGTATCGCGCCATTTGAAAATATTAAAAAAAGCCAAGTTGGTAGAAGAGATAAAAGAAGGAAAGTGGGTATTTTACTATTTAACGCCAATTAATAGTGAATTCAGGCAATTGATTCAAGAAACCATAAAGACAATTCCTGAATCACAGATGAACAAAGAAATACATAAATGCAAAATATTACTGGCAGAACGACCTAAATAACAATCAAATTTCTCGGCATTATATAGAGAAAAAATTAAGCATTTGCTTTTTTTTATAATAACATATGCGTTTTGACACATATATTAAAGACTATTAAACAACCATCATGAACGAAAAATTAAATTTAGCATTAGACGAGTTTATCCACGTAGGCGTAGTATTGGTATTTATAATCGCCCTTGTATCCATAATTACAGGTTTAATAAGAGCATATATACCACAGCAAAAACTTCAAAAACGGCTATCAAAAACGGGAAAATATAGTAGCTTAATGGGAGCCCTACTTGGCATCCCTACTCCTTTTTGTAGTGCGTCCATGGTTCCGGTATCCATGGGGATGATAGAAATGGGAGCCCCTTTTGCTATGGTGTTTTCATTTTTGCTTTCTGCACCATTGGCCAATTTTGTGGTTGTTGGTTTTATTTTTGGTGTTTTCGGATGGAAAGTGGCATTGGTTTACTTCTTAATTGTTTTTTGGGGTTCCGTGTTTTTTGGCAGTATTGTGGGAAAGACATCTATAAAAAACTGTGTAAAACGGATTGATTTAAATTCAAAAAAAGCCTCAAATAATTGTGCTTCCCCAGCAACGGTTGATTGTGAAGGTGTTCCAAATAATCCGGCGCCATCATGTGGAACCGCTCAAAACCTGTGCACAGATACGCCATCACCAGATACCGGGGCATGTGGACAAATGCGTGAATCCAACCCAAAACTCAAAGAAGCATTTGTTTTTGGCTGGGCATTGTTCAAACGTATTTTTCCTTATGTTTTACTTGGTGCGGTGATCAGTGCGGTTTCTGCCGTATTCGTACCCGACGCATGGGTTGAAAAATATCTTGGCAATGATAGCCCCCTTGCCATACCTATAGCGGCAGTCATTGGTGTTCCCTTGTATTTGCGTATTGAAATGGCTATCCCAATACTAAAAGCTCTTATTGTCAAGGGGATGAGTATGGGTGCGGCCATGGCCTTGATCATTGGGGGAACAGGAGCGAGTTTGCCAGAGATAGCCATCATTTCTTCCATGTTGAAACCCAAGGCGATATTCGCATTTGTATGTTCTGTTATGACAATGGCCATAGTCGGTGGTTTTATCTTTTTCCTTTTCTTTTAAAACAAATTGTATGCAATCTCTCTCTAATTTTTTCAAATCTCTTGTTCAAGCTTGTCCGTATTCGCTTGTAGGAAAGAAATGCATGGGTAAGATCAAGAGCAAACCAAACACCCATAAGAATTCCAAAAACAAAACACAATTATATAGATCAGGCATAAAGACAGGGCGCAATATTTCATTGGTTGGAGTATTTTGCCCCTTTCTGTGGTATTCTATATTATCAGGAGCCAGTAAAAATTTTATTATTCTGAACTTAATACACTCGGGGATCATTGTCATTATAGGACTTGTGGTAGCAGGTATTAATTATGTGGCATTGTATTCTTACACAAGATCAATCGAAAAAAATCAATCTTAGCTTGGTCAAATTTAATAGCGCTACAATGGTGTAGAATAATTCGGAAGTCAAAAAGTAGCCCCGGCAAGAATCGAACTTGCATCTAAAGTTTAGGAAACTTCTATTCTATCCATTGAACTACGGGGCCATTCATGAAAATGGATTGCAAAAATATGTTTTTTTGTAAAACTTTACGTAGCCTGGGAATCAATTTAAGATGTTTTTCAATGGAAAATCTGGAGCTATCCCACATTTCGTTTTTTTTCTTCCTCTTTCAGGATTTTCTCCAGATAAGCACGGGATAAAGGTTTGTCCACATAGCCTGCAATCAATTCATGTCTTTTGGCGATAGTTCTATCCGTAGCATTTGTGAATGCAGAAAGCACATATACACTTGGAAGCTTATATCCTTTGAACAAATTCAGTAGGTTTTCCAAAAAATCCCATCCATTCATACCATCCATTACAAGATCCAAAAAGATAATATCGGGCAACCTATTATGTTCTCCAATAAAGCTAAAACAAGCTTGTACCCCTTCTTCTCCACTAGAGCAGGTAACAATATCAAAATTGGCATGAGATTGTTGAATACAGTAGCGGGTGGCAAACTGTGAAACTAAATCATCATCAATGATAAACGTCGTAAGTTTCATTGTTTGGGAGTATTCTGCAGGTTTGGACAACCAAAGCTAGAGGCTTACCACCAACAAACCATTCATTTATCGTTGTTTTACCAAATATCCCGTCAAACCCACTTAATGGGGCAATTTGGGTCGAACAATCCCATAAACAAAGGCTCCGAGCACAGCGCCAACCAATACGATGATTATTGGCCAGTAACCTGCTCCAACCAAAATATAAATGGGTCCTGGACAGGCTCCTGCCAACGCCCAACCCAATCCAAACAGTGTCCCTCCAATAATATATCTGTAAAAAGATCTTTCTTTATCAGGAATACTAATGGATTCTCCAGAGAAAGACTTCATTTTGGATTTTTTTATCCACTGGACCAAAACAATCCCCACCACCAATGCTGAGCCAATAAGTCCATACATATGAAAAGAATCAAACTGGAACATTTCATAAATCCTAAACCATGATGCTGCTTCCGATTTGTACAAGACTATACCCAAAATAGAGCCTATAATGATATATGCCAGATTCTTCATGATGCAAAAATTAAGGGAAACAACAGGTGGACCATAATGAGTCCTCCAATAAAAAATCCGATGACGGCAATCAAAGAGGGTAGCTGTAAATTACTCAGACCAGAAATAGCATGCCCAGACGTACATCCTCCGGCATATCGGGTTCCAAAACCCACCAGAAAACCAGCTACCAAAAGAACAATCCATACTTTTGGGTCTGCCAACGACTCCATACCAAAAAGTTCCGTGGGCAAATATGAGGTTCCCGCACTATCAAAACCAAGTTCTTGGAGCTTGGCCACAGTTTTATCTGAAATATCCACGGCAGGATTCGGTGAGAGCAAGTTTGCCCCAACAAATCCGCCTATGGCAGAGCCCAAGACCACCAAAAGGTTCCATCGTTTCGATTTTACATCTATTTTGAAATAATCCGTAATCCTACCTGCTCCTCCAATGGAGCAAAAGGTGTCAAGATTGGAGGACATTCCAAATCTTTTGCCCATTAGGATCAATAGGGCCATGATCAGGGCAATAAGAGGCCCGGCTACATACCAAGGCCAAGGTTGATAAAGCATTTTCGTGAGGTTTTTGAAGGCAAAGGTCACGAAAATGCCTCAAATAACAAACTAGGTCCAATACTAGCAGCAATTTTTATCTGAATCGGATACTCCAAACTTTTTAAGAATATCCTCCAGTAAGCACCATTTGGTCAATGATGATTGCAATAGGTTGGCCCCCACAAAGGCAGTAAACCAAAGCCAATTCATATTCACATATACGGCCAACGCCAAACTTATCAAAATAAATGTTCCTGCTATTCCCCTTACTAATCTATTTCTCATTTCAAGTTTTTTTTAAACGGTTCTTTCAATTGGAACTTCTACTGCCCTAATCGGGTTCGTAGTTTCACTTTCTGTATTGAATTGCTTTATCAATTTGAACAATTCGGTCACTTTTTCTTCCTCGGTAAAAGAAAAATACATGTTAGAGGCGGCTCCTCCCCGTTCACTGGGAAACCAACTGCTGGTGTACATCAAGGGCGCTGCTTTTTTGTAGCCATCGATATCGGAGCCACTAAAGCTTTCCACGCCTGCTTTTTTAAACAATTTGAACACCTCGCTTTTATATTCTTCGACCGTGGTAACAATGATCATTTTCATCTTCTTAACTGTAATTTTTACGTTCAATCATATAATAAACCAATGGCACTACCAACAGTGTCAAAATGGTTGACACTATTGTCCCCCCCATAAGTGATATCGCCAATCCCTGGAAAATAGGGTCGAACAAAATCACAAAAGCCCCGATAACAACGGTTCCAGCAGTCAATAAGATAGGTGTGGTACGCACGGCACCAGCTTCTATTACTGCTTGTTTAAGAGGGATGCCCTCATTCAACCTAAGATTGACAAAGTCGATAAGCAATACTGAGTTCCGAACCATAATACCCGCAAGTGCAATCATACCAATAAAGGATGTTGCGGTAAAGAATGCGTCCAACAGCCAATGGCCAAGAACGATACCAATCAATGAGAGAGGTATAGCAACCATCATCACCACAGGTGCTTTAAAGTTTTGGAACCATCCTACGATCAACATGTAAATAATCACGATCACACCCATAAAGGCAATTCCCAAATCACGGAATACCTCTAGGGTAATTTGCCATTCCCCATCCCATTTTACAGTATAATCATCTTCAAATTGCGGCTGCTCCATATAAAGTTCGTTAATGGAGTAACCTTTGGGGAGTTCCAATTGGTTCAACTTGTCCGTCATGCCCAAAATGGCATATACCGGACTTTCAAGTTCCCCTGCCATATCCGACATTACATAAACCACACGCTTTTGGTTTTTTCGATAGATGCTCTTGGCCTTCACATCTTCTTTTACGGATACCAAATCCCCCACAGATACCATATTGCCCTGTTGGGATTTTATTTTCAATTGTTTGATCTCATCCAGGCTGGATTTGTCCTTTTCACCAATGGAAAGTACGATCCCGATTTGATCAAAGGAATCTTCACGATAAATGTGGGATACCGGCTGTTCCCGGAAAGCCATCGCCATTACCTGAACAATTTGCTCGGGAGTTACCCCATAAAGCATGGCTTTTTCCTTATCGACCACAAAATCATACTCCACTTGGTCATCCTCGACCATCCAATCCACATCCACCACATCGGTGGTATTGTTCAAAATACCTTTTACCTTATCAGCCAACGCAATCTGCTTGTCATAATCAGGCCCATAAATCTCGGCAACAATGGTTGACATAACAGGAGGTCCCGGTGGCACCTCAACAATTTTGATATTGGCATTGTATTTTTTGCCCAACTCTTGGATCTTGGGTCGAAGCAATTTGGCAATATCGTGGCTCTGTTCGCTACGGTCGTGTTTGTCAACAAGGTTTACCTGAATATCGGCCATATTGCTTCCTCCACGGAGATCGTAGTGCCTAACCAATCCATTAAATGTAATCGGGGCAGATGTACCCACGTAGGTCTGATAGTTGACCACTTCCGGACGGGTGGATAGATATGCGCCTATTTCTTTGGTTACGGCCGATGTCCTTTCCAAAGTGGTTCCTTCGGGAAGGTCTATCACCACTTGGAACTCGTTCTTGTTATCAAAAGGCAACATTTTTACCGCCACCGATTTGGTAAAGAACATGGCCACGGAGGCAATCAACAGGAAGAACGTAATCCCCAAGAACATCCATCTTTTTTTCTTGCTCTCGATCAAAGGGCTTTCGAACCGTGAATAAGCCTTATAGATAAAGGTGTCTTGGATTTCGACCGGTTTTTTCTCTTCTTTCTTCTTTTTGTCCTTCTCCCGTAGGAAGATGTATCCCAAGTAAGGTGTGATGGTCAAGGCCACAAATAGGGACAACAGCATGGCAATGGATGCGCCAATGGGCATTGGGGACATATAAGGTCCCATTAACCCGGACACGAATGCCATTGGCAATACGGACGCGATTACCGTGAAGGTGGCCAAAATAGTGGGGTTACCCACCTCGTTGATGGCATACAACGCCGCATCTTTGAACGGCAAACGTTTCATTTTAAAGTGACGGTGCATGTTCTCCGCAATAATGATGGAGTCGTCCACCACAATACCTGTTACAAACACCAAGGCAAACAAGGTGATTCGGTTCAGGGTATAATCCAGAACATAATAACTGAGCAGGGTCAGTGCAAAAGTGATGGGTACCGAAAGGAATACCACCAATCCACCTCGCCATCCCATGGCCAACATTACCACAAAAGTCACCGCTATGATCGCACCTATCAAGTGCATCAATAATTCGGACACTTTTTGAGATGCAGTTTGCCCGTAATTTCGGGTTACTTCTACATGGACATCATCCGGAATAAGTGTTTTTTTGAGATGGTCCACTTTTTCCAGTACCACGTCGGCTATTTTCATGGCATCCGCCCCTTTTCTTTTGGCAATGGAAATGGTCACCGCTGGATATTCCGACTTATAAGTTTCCGCCTTTTCACTGGCGGCACCAAACCCAAGGGAAACGTAGTTTTTTGGAAGTTCTGGACCATCCAACACGGTGGCCACTTGTTTTAAATAGATGGGCTGACGTTGCTTGGTGCCCACAATCAGGTTTTCGAGGTCTTCCTTGGTTTTTAAGAAATTCCCTGTACTGATATGGAACTCCGTATCATTAGAAAGGAAATTACCTGCATCCATTTGTTGGTTGTTGGCCTTGATCATTTGGGCCACGACAAGCATATCGATTCCAGATTCAGCGAGTTTATCCTTATCCACCACAACACGAAGCTGACGGTTTCGCCCTCCTATTTTTTTGGTGATAGAGACATCATTCACTTTCTCGATCTCGTTGATGAGCTCTCCCGAAATTTCCCTTAATTGAAAATCATTGTATTTTTCACTCCAAAGGGTAAGTGCGAGCATGGGCACATCATCAATGGCCCGTGTTTTTACCAAAGGCATGGTAACCCCCTCGGGCATTTGGTCCATATGCTTGTTGATCTCATCGTACAGGCGAACCAAAGACCTCTCGATATCTTCACCTACGTAAAATTGTACAATGGCCATCCCCTGCTCTTGCATGGAAGTGGTGTACACATACTCTACGCCTTTTATATTTGATATGATTTTTTCAAGTGGTTTTGTGATCCTGGATTCCACTTCTTTTGGGCTGGCCCCTGGATACCCCACAAAAATATCTGCCATGGGCACATCAATCTGTGGCTCCTCTTCCCTTGGGATAAGGAAAGAACTGTACACCCCAATGACCATAAACACGATCATAAGGAGCACCGTTAGTTTGGAGCTTATAAACCCTTTGGCTATTCTACCTGCAAGTCCGTCTTTCATTAGTCCTTTTTTAGGTTTAGGTTATTGAATGCTTACTTTAGCTCCGTTGTACAGCTTCCCTTCCGCCGAGACAATATATTGGTCCCCTTCGGACAGGCCGGACAACACTTCTACTTCGTCACCATGGTCTTCGCCAAGTCGCAACCAGCGCAAAAGGGCTACGTTGTCCTGACCCAAAGTATAAATCCCGGTCAATTGGCCTTTATGCACCAAGGCTTTGGACGGAACTGTAACAACTTGTTTTCCATTGCTGTTTTGATCCGCCTCCAGCCTGACGGTTGCATACATACCTGACAAAATCTTGGCTTCCGTATCGTCCAATAAAACCTTCATCAAATATTGTCCTCCGGTATGTTGGGCCGAGGCGCTCAATTCAGATACTTTACCGGTCAATATGGTATCGAGTGCTTTTACAACTATCTGGGCCTTGGTTCCTTCTTTGATGCTGGAAATGTCGTTCTCCGCAACCTTTGCCACTACCTCAAATTTTCCCGGTCCTTCCACCGAAACCAATGGAACACCCGGATTGGCCATATCGCCTTCGTCAATGTAGGTGTTGGTAACCACGCCATTAAATGGGGCCCTGATGTTGGCATAAGCAAACTGGGAGTTCACTTCGTTCTTCATTTGGTTTGCAGCTTCCAATCTAGCTTTTGCCATTTCATAACGGGCGGTCATATCATCGAGCTCCTTTTGGGACGCACTGTTTTCATTAAATAGGTTTTGGAACCTTTCGTAATCTTTCTTTGCATTGTTAAAAGCCGCAGTAGCTTCCGTTATGGACGCTTCCACTTGTGCTTTTTTGGCTTGTAGATCCACATTGTTTATCGAAATAAGAAGATCCCCCTTCTTTACTTTTTGACCAATTTTAACGGGTATGGATTCAACATAACCCATCATACGGGTGCTCAACGTGGCACTGTTCACGGCTGCTATTTGCCCACTACCTGCCAAAATGGTGGAACTGTCGCCCGTATCCACATCGGCAACGGTCACTGGTACTGCCTCACCAGTGTTCACAGCTTGTTTTTCATTGCCCCCACATCCCATAAGAACAAACCCCAAGGACATGGTTAGCATAAAACTTTTATATATCGTAATGTTTTTCATGTTACAATTATTCTTTGGTTAAAAATGTTAATAAGGATTGTGCTTGATTGTATTCAAAAATGGTTTGATAATAGGCCAATTGTTTTTCGGCATAAGTGGCTTCCGCCATTAATAGATCGGTTGTTTTCTCCAAACCTTCCTTAAATCGATTGGTACGAATCCTCAATGATTCTTCGGATTGTTCCATAGCCAATTTTGACGTCTCGAGCCTGCTTTTCGCATCTTCGACCATCCTTTTGGTGCGTTGTAGCTCCATAGTACTTTTGGCAACGTACTGTTCGTATTCTTGTTTTGCTTTTTCATAACTCGTTTTGCTTTTTCCTACTTTGGCAAATCGTTGGGATCCCTTAAACACATCCCAGCTCAAACTTGCCCCGATAATATATCCGTTCGCATCTGCCCGGAAAATTTGATCATCGTACATTTCATAACTGGCAAAGGCATTCAGCCTTGGTAAAAAGGTCATCTTATCTGCTCTCATATTGGCCTTGTAGGCCTCGGACACCAAATCCATGGCCTTCACATCCGCCCTATTTTCCAAAGAAACTTCCACAGGTCCACCAGGATTGTCCGGAATCAATTCTTCAGAGGGTTCATAGACCACATTTCCCTGCTCGTTCATTAAAAAGGCCAAATAGTCCGATGCGTTTTTCACATTGCTCTTGGCTGTTTTCAACTGATCGGAAACTTCGGTAACCCTTACTTTAACTTCAAGCAAGTCGGCTTTTTGAAGCATTCCTTGATCATAGCTGTTCTGTGCCATGTTCAAGTTTGCCTTGGCCGCTTCGTAGGCTTTTTCAAATACTGCAACGGCTTGGTGCGCCAATTGCAATTGCCCATAAGCCTTTCGGGCTTCAAAATCCAAGTAATCCCTTGTCCTCATGGCCTGAAGTTCTTTGGCTTCCATCGTGGTTTTAGCGGCTTTTCGCTGATAGAACCCATCCAAGTTTATCAAGGGTTGTTCCACTGAAACTTTTGTGGCATAGTTCTCAATTTGATCAGGATCGTTCAACAAATCAGGGTTGAAATCCGCCTGGGTCAAAATCTCTTGATTGAGTTTGGAGCCAAAAGCCATCAAAGGGTTTGTGGTTGCCATTCCTGTATGGGAAACAGATATTTGCGGCAAAAAGATGGAATTGGAAAACCTGTAATCGTATTTTGCCATCTTTGCTTCCTGCTCAGATACCTTGATACTGGTATTGGACTCTTGTACCCGCACCAAGACATCCTCCAAAGAAATCTTTACACGATCTTGGGCAAACAATTGTCCCTGCGCATAAAAGAATATTATTAAAACAAATAATCGTTTCATATACGTACTTAGTTTGTGCCAAAATTATATTTGTTAATGTTCCTGCACAGTAACTTGTGTTACTGAGAAAATCGCGTAAAAGAAAACCTCAATACAGAGAAATCCTTACAAAGTAATCCTGTATTGAGGCATTTAACAATGATGAAAATCAGGGTTTAAGCATTTCGGGTTCCCCCATGCCCTCCTGCCACAACAATCAAAACTTTAATGCTCAAATAGATGAACTTAAAAAATTGGATAATGGGGTTCATCATTATAAATCGTTTGTATTTGGATATTCTGCGTGTCATAACTATCTATTCTGGAATTAACCACCAAAAAGGTTTCATTTTTGCTTTGTATATAAAGGCATAATGCAGGGCCAACTTCAACCAGTGTCCCGCAAGGCCAATGGTTCCAAATGTTTTGCCCAATTTTCTGCCTTGCGTATCCGGATATTTGTTGTAATCCGGAACTATCGGGAAGGTAGTGATGCTCACGCCGCTCCCCTTCGTCATGCCAAAACCGGCGGATGCAATACAGGCCGCTCCCATATTTCCCATCGATCCCCTGTGGTGGAGCTCATTATTTGAGTGTTTGATCATGTCGATAATGTTATCGGCCACCAATTTGGCCGTAATCCCGGATGGCATCCCCGTCCTCGGAGGTGCCGGGGAAATGTCCGTACCGTTTTTGCTCTTTCTTGGTTTGGAAATGGCATGCGGCGGTGCAAAGGCAATTCCCGGGGCAAAAATATTGGGGTACGATGGGTTTTGATAGGTTTCCGGCCAATCCTGGACGCTCCATTCTTCATAAGGCTTGGGGGTGTAGTCCGCATCCACGATCATAAACCCTCTAAAGAGTTTATCCGTGATATCACCACCGGATTTATCATAGGCCTTGAACCCGTGACCCGAAAATGAAGGAATCAGCATGGCAAAATCATAGCTTTCCTTTTTATATTCCCCTTCCAAGGTCTCATAGTGGGCCACTCCATCTTCCACTTTATAGACCCCGGCACCTAAAATCCAAGAAATCCCCCTGTCCTCAAAGATCATTTCCACCATTTCACTGGACTTCATGATATTGCTACCATAACTCATCAACATACCGTCCATACCAAAATCCCCGAGTTTATATTCGTTGGCAATCCAAGTGATTTTTGCCATATCCCTTACTTTGTGCCTCCTTAGCTCCTGTTCCACGTTCAAGATATATTCAAACGCGGCACCTTGACAAGTAGATTTGGCATGTCCTGTCCCAATCAATATTTTGACTTTTTTGCCCTGCTTCATCTGTTTTATGAGCGCTTCCAAGGCAATCCAAGCTTCTTGGGCATGGGTATAGGTACATACCGAATGTGCTTTGTTTTTGCCAGGGGACAGTCCCTCGGTGGCCTCGAAATTCAATTTTGGCCCCGTGGCATTGATGAGGTAATCGTATGTTACTTTCTCCGTAGTTCCTTTTTCTTCACCCACAACATACTCCGCCAAGACATAGGGTTTGGTCTCTTCTGCATCACCTTCGGGATGGAAACTAACTGCTTTTGCCTGCTTGTAACCAATATGTTTTTTGGCGTACAGGGGCGCTAACGGAAATAGGATATCCTTTGGTTTCATTCTTCCTATTCCCACCCAAATATTGGAAGGAATCCATTGGTAGTTACTGTTTGGCGAAACTACCACTACCTCGTGCTCTTTAGAGAGCTTTCTTCTGAGATGGGATGCAGCAACGTGGCCTGCAATACCAGCTCCAAGGATGACTATTTTGGACATTTTAGTATTATTTATCCAAATTTAGTGGTAGCCAAGCAGATATAAAGTGACCTAGGTCACATATGAAAAAGGGCACCTAAAAGATGCCCTTGATATTAGCGGAACCTAAAGGTTCTTTTAATAACTGGTCTCGTCCAATTTTACTTTTCCCCAGAATGTTTTGTAGACAAAAATGGTGTAGAAAAGTACCAAAGGAGTACCTATGGCCACAATGATCATCATAATCTGCAAGGATTTTGTAGATGATGCGGCATTATATATATCAATATTGTACTGGGGATCTATAGTGGAACGCAATAACACTGGATAAAGTTCCACCGCCACCAAGACCAACAAAAATGCAATGGTCAAAGATGAAAACAGAAAGGCCCACTTATACTTTCGCTTTTCGGCCAATCTAGGCACATTGGCAATACTAAGAAAGGTGAGCAAAGGAATTATAAAAAGTGATGGATTGCTCTTAAAATCGTCTGACAGATGTGGAATATAAATCAAGGTATATAGTGTGGTCACCGCGAAGCTGACCATAAAAAAGATCATTCCCCTTTTTAAAAGCCTGGTCAATTTGGCAAACAACCTGCCTTCGGTCTTCAACAGTAAAAAAATAGCTCCATGGGCCATAAAAAGTGATAAGGTGGTAAAACCGGTCATCAATGCGTAAGGGTTCAAAAACTCAAAGAGCACGCCTCCCTGATACTGATAGTTTTCACCTATGGCTATTCCCTGTAATACATTACCAAGGACAACACCCAACAAAAAGGCCAACATGATACTGGAAATACTGTAGCAAACATCCCAAAGCCTACGCCACCACAACATGGGTTCCTTGCCCCTGAACTCAATGGATATTGCCCTGAAAATGATAAACAACAAAAAGAGCATAAAAGGAATATACAGGGACGAAAACAAAGTGGCATACATTACAGGGAAGCCAGCAAACAACGCTCCCCCACCAATCACCAACCACACCTCGTTGCCGTCCCAAACAGGGCCAACGGCATTCAAAGCAATTCTACGACTGTTCTCTTTCTTTAGAAAGAGATGCCATGCACCTGCCCCAAAATCAAAACCATCCAAAATGGCATAACCGGAGAAAAGTCCTCCTACTACCAAAAACCACCATGTGGGATAATCCAATCCTAAAAAAGTTTCCATAATCGTTAATTCATCATATGTGTTAGTGTTCCTCCAAAAGGTGTATCGTCAGTTTCCGATTCTTCATAAGGACCATGTTTGATTTTTTTATGAAGTAAATAAATGAACAACACAAACAACAGGGCATACACCAAGAAGAACAGAATAAGGGAGAACATGATCTGATTATCCGAAACAGCTTGGGAAAAAGCCTCATCAGTCCTTAAAAGCCCGTAAACCACCCAAGGCTGTCTTCCCATTTCGGCAGCGAACCAGCCCACTTAATTGGCTATCTGTGGCAGAAAAACGGCAAACACAAAAATCCAGAGCA
>CEVF01030749.1_pt1 | contig 52052 bp, 54 predicted proteins | sample 356441 | NCBI WGS metagenome assembly CEVF01 (sample SAMEA2622765, study PRJEB7988) | marine metagenome | biome: marine biome (ENVO:00000447); feature: surface water layer (ENVO:00002042); material: "saline water (ENVO:00002010), including plankton (ENVO:xxxxxxxx)" | depth 5 m | reverse complement strand
ATAGAGATGCAGTTGTATGCTGCGGAAGGATATATCGTTTTTTACCCAAATGCACGGGGCAGCACCAGCTACGGGGAAGAATTTGCCAACTTGCTCTACAGAAATTACCCGGGGGAAGATTATAACGATGTGATGGATGGGGTCGACTTTTGTATCGAAAAAGGTATTGCCCACGAAGACCAACTTTTTGTCACGGGCGGAAGCGCAGGCGGTATCATGACCGCTTGGATGATCGGCAAGAACAATCGTTTCGAGGCAGCGGTAGTGGCAAAACCCGTGATGAACTGGATCAGCAAGACGCTGGTGGCCGACAACTATTTTGGCTATGCCAACTCACGCTATGAGGGCCAACCTTGGGAAAATTTTGAGCACTACTGGAAATTTTCGCCCATTTCGCTCGTTGGCAATATAGAGACCCCGACCATGGTCTTGGTGGGCATGAACGATCTGCGCACCCCGCCCAGCGAGGCCAAGCAATTGTACCATGCCTTGAAGTTGCGCAAGATCGAGACGGTACTTGTCGAGATACCCGAAGCAAGCCATGGCATTGCCAACCGGCCCAGCAACCTGATTACCAAGATAGCCCATACGGTGGCATGGTTTGACAAATATCGAACAGATAAAAAATCGGATGACAAAGAATAAGAAAAGACATTGGTTCTGGAATCTGTTGATTGTCTTGACTGTTATTTTTTGTGTTGCCGCTTTTGTACTCCATTATAAAAATTACAGTGCCATTGAAGAGGGTGAGTTCAAGATTTATTCGGGTATTTACCGGCAACAGATTCCCCTATCAGAGATCGATACCATTTCGTTGGTCGGGCGATTGCCCCAAATGGAGCGTAGAAACGGGTTTTCATGGTTTGCTAGGGAAAAGGGAGTGTTCAACGATTCGCTCACCAATTCGACGACCTATGTTTTTGTGGATGATCTGAGACAGCAGAAAGTTAAGGTGGTACACCATGATTCGTTGAAATTGTTCTTCAACTTTACCGATAGCCTCAAGACCATGACCACCTATGAAACCCTTAAAAATATGGTCGATGGACCTGAATAGATGGCCAAGGGAGGATGACATGAAATGGCTGCGATGGGTTTTTTGGTTCGTGGCCGGCAGTTTGTTTTTGGCATACGTTTTGAATTATTACGAAGTGCTCTAAAATCCACAAAGCGGTTTTTGCGCGTATACTTTTTTAGAAAGAATTGAGTTAAGCATTCAGACGACCTAATGTAATAAAGAAATGAAGCAACTTTTTTGGTTTGTGGTGCTGTTTCCCGTTTTGGCTTTTTCCCAAAACGAGCTATCGGTAGAAGTGCATGGGGTGCCCTCATCGGAAGGAAAAATCAACGTGGCGGTCTATAACTCAGAAGATGGGTTCTTGAAATTTGACAAAGTGTTCAAATGCGATAGCATAGCAGCCCAAAAAGGGGTAACCCATCTCTCCATAAAAAACCTTCCGGCGGGTGAATATGCACTGGCCATTTTTTATGATGAGAACGGCAACAATAAACTCGATACCAATTGGTTGGGCATTCCAAAGGAGAAAGTGGCCTTTTCAAATGCCAAGATGAAGACTTTTGGTCCGCCAAATTTTAAAGAATGTTCATTTAAGGTTGTGCGCGATGTTGCGCTAGAGGTCTTTCTGTAACTATCTTTTGTACACCCGAACCCAGTCCACCTGCATCTGCGATGTGTCTGCAAATGACGAGGGCGATGAATTCGGAAAGAAGAATCCACCGACCGCGGTATTCAATACTATCTGTTGTTTCAGGCCAAAAAGCGTGGCAATGTAGTTGAGCGGGCTCGCTTGATATTTGTGCAACGTTTCACCATCAAATATGATTTCGAGGCTGTTGGCGGTCCAAATAAGTTCGTACGTGTGAAAATCTGCAGTAATGTCAACCTCCAATTCATGTTCTACCACGGTGTTGTTGTTGTCTGTCAAGGGTATGCCGGGTTCTGTTCCATAGAAAATATTGGATGAAAATTCCATGGGAAGATTGCCCCGTGCCTCTACGATGTCAATTTCGCCCTGGGTGGGCCATGGGTCGCCATACGACCAAAAAGCGGGCCACATACCGTTGCCTGGGGGCAATTTGATCCGGGCCATAAAACGATATTCGGTTTCTCCCGTGGCGCTCGAAGGACCAAATGTTGTCTTGGTCTCTATTCTTCCAGAAACATATTGAAACTCTTTGGGGCTACTATCAAAAGGATTGTTGGGCCCGGTAATGGTTTCCCTTTGTATGTCGATGGTCAAGATTCCATCTTCGATGGTCAGCTGCTCTGGCCTGTAGAATTGAATCTCATTGTTGAAGGCCCCGCTTTCCCACACGTTCCATTGTGAAAGGTCACCGTCAAAATCATCTTTCCAGACTAGGTTCCATGGCCTGTTTGGGTCAAGCGGTTCTTCGGGTGTGTTTGAATCGGGGATTGGGACAGTATCATCGGTTTCAGAGGAGTCTGAGGAACAACTTGAAATCCCCATCGCTGTAAAAAGAAAAACCACCAATGAATAGTGTACAATGGTGAAAAAAGACTTGGTGTTCATGGTGGTACGTAAAAAGGGTGATTATTTTTTATTGAAAGGTAGTGATTTTTATAACGCCCTTGGCCCCCTGGGCACCATAAAAAGAGGTATCGGGGCCAGCCACGACTTCAATTTTTTTGACATTGAAACTGTCTACCAATTCGTCGATTCTACTGAACGAATTGCCAATTATCTGCCCGTTCAAAACATAGAGTGGTTCGCCAAAGTCCCTAGAATTAAGGTTGTTCGAGGCCTTGTTGATTACCGGCACGCCATTCTTTAATGAAACGCCGGGCAATTGGCGAATTCGGGTCAACAGCGAAACTTGGCCCCGGTTCTTGCGTTCGAGCTCTTGCTCAACGTTCATCGAGGTTGTTTCCTTTTTTTTGGTGGAAGAACATCCGGTAACACCAAAAATCAATATAAAGACCAATAGGCAAGAAAGTTTTTTCATAGTAAATCAGGCAAATAGTATTGCCTAAAAATAGGAAAAATGTAAGAAATATCATCGCTGTAAAAACAGACAACTTTGCAAACGATGAAATAGGGGGATGTATGCTGGATTAATAAAGCAGGACGGGCGAAGCCCTAATGGCAGCCACAATCGGTTCCACCACAGTTCTTTTTGTTGCCTTCTTTTTGGGAAACGAACAAAGACCTTGGGAGCAAAAACTTCTTGGCCAAGAAGGCAATGGCCGCCGCCAAGATCAGATATGCCAATATTTGCTGAAGAATATCCATTAGCTATTTTATAATTTGGTAGGCTGCCAATGCCACAAGATACGCAAAGCTGCTCATAAAAACCAGTTGAAGCAAGGGCCATTTCCACGAATTGGTCTCTCGTTTAACAATGGCCAGCGTACTCATGCACTGCATCGCAAAAGCGTAGAAGAGCATCAACGAAATGCCCGATGCCAGGTCAAAGAGAGGTTTGCCCTTATCATTTAGTTCTGCGGCCATACGGTTTTTAATGGTCTCCTCTTCATCGCTGCCCACGCTGTAAATGGTCGCCAGGGTTCCTACAAAAACTTCCCGGGCGGCGAAAGAGGTCAAGATAGCAATGCCTATCTTCCAGTCATATCCCAAAGGTTTCACTACGGGTTCAATGGCTTTTCCGGCGTAGCCGATGAACGAATGTTCAAGTTTATAGCTGGCTATTTCTTGCATTTTGGCCCTTTCGCGCAGGGTTGTCCGCAATTGCTGGATGGAATCTTGAAGTTGTGTGGGAATATCGGATGAGGACTCGATATTTCTTGATATCAAGTAACGCTCAACATTGTCATTGATATAGTTTTTGCTGTAAGGGCTAAGGCCTTGTTGTTCAATTCTTTCGGAAACAATGGCTTCGGCATTCTTGAACTCTTCAGAAAGGCCATTGGAACCCAAGAACCAAAGTACTATGGAAATCGCCAATATAATTTTGCCCGCCCCCAAAACGAAACTTTTGGTTTTTTCAATTACGGTGTACGCGACATTTTTCAACAGTGGTAGCCGATATGTGGGCATTTCGACCATAAAAAGTGAACGGGTCTTTGTTTTCATGACCTTGTTCAAGACCATGGCCGATAGAATGGCCATAACAAAACCAAGAAGATAAAGCATCATCAAGGTCAAGGCCTGGTAGCTTAGCCCGAGTACCCTTCCAGGTGGAATAACCAAAGCTATAATGATCAGGTAAACCGGCAAACGTGCCGAGCAAGTGGTAAAGGGCACCACCAAGATGGTGATAAGGCGTTCTTTCCAGTTCTCGATGGTTCGGGTCGCCATTACGGCAGGTATGGCACAAGCGGTGCCCGAAATCAAGGGTACCACGCTCTTTCCGCTCAAGCCAAATGGGCGCATCAGGCGATCCATCAGAAATACCACGCGGCTCATATAACCGCTCTCTTCGAGCAAAGAGATAAACAGGAACAGAAAAGCGATCTGTGGAATAAAGATGACAATGCCCCCGATGCCTGCAAGGATTCCCTCGGCCAATAAGTTGGTCAAAATACCTGGCGGCAGCGTATTTTTGACCCAATCACTGGCGGCCGCAAATTGGGCATCGATAAAATCCATGGGATACGAGCTCCAATCAAATATGGCCTGGAAAATGGTCAACAACAGGGCGAAAAAGATAAGGTAACCAAAGATTTTGTGTGTCAATATCTTATCAAGGGTAGCCCGTAGGCCTTTTGCCGCCTTATAGTCTATTTTATAGGTCTCTTTCAGCACCCCGTTGATGAACTGGTATCGCAAAACCGTCTCTTTGTGCTGTAACCGTTTCAGTTCTTCATTTGACTTTGTGTTGAATTTTGAAGTGTCTGCTATGCGCTTTTTTTCCAAGGGCATGAAGTTCACGTCTTGGGTAATCACCAGCCATAGCTTGTAAAGGTCTTCTTTAGGAAAAGTCTTTTTTAACCGCTCAAAATATGCCATGTCGATAACCGAGGTATCCAAGTTTGGCCTGGTCGATAGGTTTTTATAGTCCGCAATCAAGGCCTTGATGCGGTCAATGCCCTCTTTTTTTCGGGTGCTGACCAGTGCAATTTTTGTGTCAAGACGCTCTTCCATCAACCCAACATCAAGCGAGATGCCTTTTCGCGACATGCGGTCTGACATGTTGATGACCAAAATCGTTGGGATCTTCAGATCTTTGATTTGGGTAAACAACAAAAGGTTTCGCTTGAGGTTTTCCACATCGCTGACGACCACGGCAACGTCTGGATAGTCCCTACTGTTTTTATTGAGCAATAGTTCGACAACGACACTTTCATCCAACGAGGTGGTATTGAGGCTATAGGTGCCCGGAAGATCTAAAATATGCGCTTTGACCCCCCTGGGCAGTTTGCAGATGCCTTCTTTTTTTTCGACCGTGATACCGGGGTAGTTGCCCACTTTTTGGTTAAGACCTGTCAACTGGTTGAAAACAGAGGTTTTACCGGTGTTGGGGTTGCCAATTAGGGCCACATTGATGCTCTTGCTCATGGCCGTACGGGTTCTTCAAATAGATCAAGCTCAATTTCTTTTGCCAATGTTCTTCGAATGGCAATATGGCTGCCGTTCACATTGATATATATGGGATCTTTGAGCGGTGCGACCTGAACCAATTCAACGCTGTTACCGGGCAGGCAGCCCAGTTCCATCAGTTTAACCGGAATGGTATTCTTGGTAAATTCCTTAATGATTCCTATTTGTCCCTCTTTCAAATCAGCAACGGTCAAGACGATATTATTTAGAATGATTTTAAGTAAGCAAAAGTAGGGGAAAAATTGCTAAAAACCCCAATAAGCAAGTGCCAAATTCCAAAAACCAATTGCAAAAAGGTACTTTCAAAAAGCCGTCGCGATAGTTATTTGGAATTTGGAATTTTTTCCTTACCCCCCATAGGAAGCTTTCAAGAGTTCGATATCTTCCAATAGTTTCTTGACTTCTTCGGCATCGGTGCCATCGTAAAATCCGCGAATGCGCCGTTCTTTGTCCACAAGAATGAAGTTTTCGGTATGGATCATGTCAAAAGGCCCCCCATCGCCATCCGTTTTAACGGCCAGATACGATTTTCGGGCCAACTCGTATATCTGTTTTTTGTCGCCCGTGACCAGATTCCATTTTTCATCGACCACACCCTTTTCAAGGGCATACTTTTTCAGCTGGGCCACCGAATCAATCTGGGGGGTTACCGTGTGCGAAAGCAACATTACCTCGTCGTCATCTAGAATATGGCCTTGTATTTCGGCCATGTTCTTGGTCATGATCGGGCAAATGGTCGGGCAGGTCGTAAAAAAGAAATCAGCCACATAGATTTTTTCATCATAGTCTTGCTCGGTAATGGTGTCACCGTTTTGGTTGATGAGCTTAAAATTGGCGATGGTATGGTATTTCTTTTTATAGTGCAGCGTGCTATCGACCAGTTCGGGGTTCACCATAGAGGGTTGGTAAATGGGCAATCGCTGCTTGGGCGTAAGTGCAGTATACATCAAATAAATGATGATGGCCGACAAAACGGAGAAAACAATGAAAAAAAACCGGTATTTGGCAAAAAACCTGCGCATAGTGTTGGCAAAAGTACTGGTAGTAAAGGTATTTATCCAAACCGACCGGCAAGTTCCGTACTAAAACTTTTGTTAAAAAAGGAGAGCGTTTGCATGCCCACTTTTTTAAGACCTATCAAAAATGTACTTTTGCGTGCTTGAATTTAATGAACGATAGATGAGCCCCATTGCAGTTAAAGTGATTCAGTTTTTTCTGAGTCTTTCCCTTTTGATCATTCTTCACGAATTGGGTCACTTCATCCCCGCAAAAATCTTTAAGACACGGGTCGAGAAGTTTTTTCTCTTTTTCGATGTGAAGTTTGCCCTTTTCAAAAAGAAAATCGGGGAGACCGTTTATGGCATCGGCTGGCTGCCATTGGGAGGCTACGTGAAAATAGCCGGAATGATCGACGAGAGCATGGACACCGAGGCCATGAAAGAAGAACCCAAGCCATGGGAATTTCGCAGTAAACCGGCTTGGCAACGGTTGATCATTATGCTGGGCGGTGTAACCGTGAACTTTGTATTGGCGGTCATTATCTATATTGGAATGGCCTACTCTTATGGTGATCAATACATTCCAATGGAGAGTCTGAAAGACGGTGTCTGGGTAATGGAGGAGAACATAGGCGAAAAGTTGGGATTACAGACCGGTGATAAGATTGTGGCCATTGATGGGGATAAGGTAGAAAACTTCAACAATGTTTTCATCGACCTGATCAATGGAAACAGCATGACCATTGAAAGGGATGGGCAGATCATCGAAAAGGAAATCCCCGTCGATTTTATTGCAACATTGCTTGAAGATGAAGATAAGGTACGTTTTTTAAACTATAGAATTCCCTTTGTAATTGGTAGTGTTCCCAAAGATTCACAGAATTATAGATCAGGCCTTAAAAAAGGGGATGAAGTGGTACGAATCGGGAATGATTCTATTAAATACTTTGACCAGGCGAAAACTCTTCTGGAGAAATATGAGGGACAGAGGATAGAATTGGGCGTGCTACGCAACAATAGCGAACTTGTCAATATTCCTATTGTAGTTAGCGATAGTGCCACTATTGGAGTTTTTCCAGCTGCAATGCCATTCAAAAAACTTGAGGAAAAGGGAATTTTAAAGGTAGAAACCAAGACCTACACACTATGGGAGTCTATTCCAGCGGGCATCAACAAAGGGGTGGATATCTTGACCAGTTACGTGAAACAGCTGAAGAAAATTTTCAACCCGTCCACTGGTGCCTATAAAGGTGTAGGAGGGTTTGCCGCCATAGGCAGTATGTTTCCAGACACATGGGACTGGGCCGCTTTTTGGTCGACCACCGCATTGATTTCCATTATCCTGGCCTTTATGAACATTCTTCCCATACCAGCTTTGGATGGGGGCCATGTGATGTTCTTGCTCTATGAGATGGTCTCTGGAAGAAAGCCAAGCGACAAGTTTTTGGAATATGCCCAGATGGTCGGATTCTTCTTGTTGATCGCACTGTTGCTCTTCGCAAACGGTAATGACATCTATAAAGCCCTGACAAAATAAAAAACTGAATTTTTTGTTTGTAGTGATTTATAGAAACTGCTATATTTGCACCCGCCTTTGCCACCATGTACGGGCATTAGCGGAAAATTTCGCTTAAAAATTTTATGAGATTCCTCCTTAGCTCAGTTGGTTAGAGCATCTGACTGTTAATCAGAGGGTCGCTGGTTCGAGTCCAGCAGGGGGAGCAAACAAAAGCCACTGGAACAAAGTGGCTTTTTGTATTTATGATGGGAACCTATTATCTCTACATCTTACATTCTGAAAAGTTTGACAGTTATTATGTAGGCTCTAGTTCAAACCCCTGGCAGCGGCTGCAACAACACAATGAGACTCCAAAATGCACCTATACCTCAAAATATAGACCCTGGAGTTTGGCCGCCATTTTTCAGGCAGGGCATAGCCGGAGTGATGCGATCAAAGCCGAAAAATTTGTGAAGAGTCAGAAGAGCAGGATTTTTATAGAAAAACTCGTTGAAACGGATTTCGTGCCATCTGGCAATTTAGCTCAGTTGGTTAGAGTCCCTCACGTGCGGGATTAATCAGAGGGTCGCTGGTTCGAGTCCAGCAGGGGGAGGAGAATTAGTAAGGCTCCAGTGATTGTTAATCGCTGGAGTTTTTTTTGCAACATTATCAAATAATTAATAGCATATTTTTGTCTCAGCGGCATATATATAAGATCAAAATATTATCTAATATTGAGGAGATTGGGTTTAATAAAAATTCATTGAATAAAAGACAAAAGTCATATTTTGTTGTTTGAAATGGGCTTACCTTACTCTCTGCTAATTTTAAAAATGTCGTAACCGCCCAATAGTATGAAAAGGAAAAATGTTGAACATCTAGAACTTTCTTCAAATGGACCAAGCCTGAACGGCAATTCGGAGAAAAAGAAAAGATTTCCCCATGAAGATTTTGCCGCGGGCATTCCACCCTATCTACGTGGGCCATATTCGACCATGTATGTCAGGCGGCCGTGGACCATCAGGCAGTATGCAGGCTTTTCCACAGCAGAAGAAAGCAACGCCTTTTACCGTAGAAATTTGGAAGCGGGCCAAAAAGGCCTTTCAGTGGCCTTTGACCTGCCGACCCATAGGGGTTATGACAGTGACCATGAGCGCGTAGTTGGTGATGTGGGAAAAGCAGGCGTGGCCATCGATACCTTAGAGGATATGAAGATTCTCTTTGATGGCATCCCCCTTGATAAAATGTCGGTCTCAATGACCATGAACGGGGCGGTACTGCCCGTAATGGCCTTTTATATTGTGGCTGCGGAAGAACAGGGTGTGAAACCAGAGCAGTTGGCGGGCACCATACAGAACGATATTCTGAAGGAGTTCATGGTGCGGAACACCTATATATATCCTCCCGCACCCTCTATCCAGATCATCGCCGATATATTTGAATATACCAGCCAGAACATGCCACGGTTCAACAGTATCAGTATTTCCGGCTATCACATGCATGAAGCTGGGGCGACCGCTGCGATAGAATTGGCCTACACCTTGGCGGATGGATTGGAATACATTAGAACCGGTCTCAAAGCAGGACTCAAAATTGATGAATTTGCTCCACGGCTTTCCTTTTTCTGGGGAATTGGGATGAACCACTTTATGGAAATTGCCAAACTTAGGGCGGGAAGGATGCTCTGGGCCAAGCTGGTGAAAAAGTTTGATCCGAAGAACGAAAAATCAATGGCCTTGCGAACGCATTGCCAGACCAGTGGTTGGAGTCTGACCGAACAAGATCCGTTCAACAATGTCGCCAGAACCACTATCGAGGCGGCAGCAGCTGCGTTCGGGGGGACCCAAAGCCTGCACACCAATGCCTTGGATGAGGCCATTGCGCTTCCTACCGATTTCTCAGCACGAATTGCAAGAAATACCCAGTTATTTCTGCAAGAAGAAACACAGATTACCCGTACCGTAGATCCTTGGGCGGGCAGCCATTATGTGGAATCACTTACGGCACAATTGGCAGAAGAGGCTTGGCGTCTAATTGAAGAAGTCGAAGAATTGGGCGGTATGACCAAGGCCATCGAGGCGGGCATACCCAAAATGCGCATTGAGCAGGCTGCGGCCAAAAAACAGGCACGGATTGATAGTGGCAAAGAGGTCATTGTCGGGGTCAACATGTATGTGCTCGACAAAGAGGATGACCTGCAGATTTTGGAGGTCGATAACCAAAAGGTACGTGCCCAACAAATTGCCAGAATTGAAAGGGTCAAGGCCGAAAGAGATGATAAATTGGTAACTTCATGTCTTGAGAAAATTACGCAAGCTGCCGAGGCCAGATTAAAGGGCAAGGGCGAGAATTTATTGGCGTTGTCGGTCGAAGCGGCAAGGGCTAGGGCTACTTTGGGCGAGATCAGCGATGCCATGGAAAAAGCTTTTGGCCGCCATGAGGCCGAAATAAAATCGTTTACAGGTGTGTATGCAAAAGAACTGAAAGAAGACCCCTTGTTCGAAAAGGCCAGAAAACTGTCTGATGAAATTGCTGAACAAGAAGGCAGAAGACCCCGTATCATGATCGCCAAAATGGGGCAAGACGGTCATGACCGTGGGGCAAAGGTGGTGGCCACAGCCTATGCCGATTTGGGCTTTGATGTCGATATCGGGCCGTTGTTTCAAACTCCTGAAGAAGTGGCGCGACAAGCGGTCGAAAATGATGTCCACGTAGTGGGGGTCTCTTCATTGGCAGCAGGCCACAAGACCTTGGTGCCGAAAGTAATAGAGGCTTTGAAAGAGCTGGGCCGAGAAGACATTTTGGTCATTGTCGGCGGGGTTATTCCCAAGCAAGATTATGAGTTTTTGTACGATGCCGGTGCTGTGGGTATTTACGGGCCCGGCACCAAAATCTCAGAGGCCGCCATAGACATCCTCAATATTTTGAAGCTTTAATATTCATTTCTAAATGAAAAAAAGCCGCAGAATCTGCGGCTTTTTTTGTGGTGTTTTTTTGATTGGGACTTTACGCTGTCATAACGGTTTACGGCCAGAGATAATGTTGTACAAAATGGCTATTATGGCAAGCACCAATAAAATATGGATGAGGTTTCCGGTCGCTATACCGGGAATCACGCCCAAAATGCCCAAAAGCCAAACTACGATCAAAATCACCGCAACCAACCATAAAATACTTCTCATATGTTTTAATATTTAGTTGTTGAAATTAAAATACAAAATATTGTGGCACAATAAGTTGCGATGCGCTTTTCTGAAGCATTACAGCCAATAATAAAACGGAATGGGTCAAACATGGCGCCATTGGGCCACCAATTGGGCTAATCACAAGAGATGCTTGAATTTTTTCACCCATCTTTCGGCCAGGGTATAAGGGGCGTAACGAAGTGGTATGTCGAGCCAATTTGCCTTTTTGATAATGGCTTTTTTATGTGAGAACAGTTCAAAAGAGTGTTTTCCATGATAGCTTCCGATGCCCGATGCGCCCACACCGCCAAAGGGCAGTCGTTTATTTGTAATCTGAATCACCGTGTCGTTGATGACCCCACCACCAAAGGAATATTGCTGTATGATTTTCTTTTGAAAGTTTTTGTTTCTCGAAAAGACATATAAGGCCAGAGGCTTCCCAAAATGATTGAGGTATCGCTCGATGTCTGCTTCAGTTTCGTAGGATATGATAGGCAGTATCGGCCCGAAAATCTCTTCCTGCATGGCTTTGCTCTCCAAGTCGGGCTCGTTCAAAAGGGTTGGCCCTAAAAAAACATCCCCATCGTCAAATGTTCCCCCGAACAGAATATCCTCTCCCTCCAACATTTCCTTTAGCCTTGTATAATGTTCTTTGGAAATGACTCTTCCATAATCCGCTGAATTGCGGATGTTCTCACCATACGATTTAATGATGGCTTTTTTCAGTTCGCCGACCAACTTGTCTTTGACTGTTTTATGGACCAAAATATAATCAGGGGCGATACAGGTTTGACCGGCATTCAGAAACTTGCCCCAGCAGATGCGCTTGGCAGCCAGTTTCAGGGGGGCGGTGCCATCAACAATACAGGGGCTTTTTCCGCCCAACTCCAAGGTGACAGGGATCAGGTGTTCAGCGGCACTTTTATAGACGATTTTACCGACACGGGTGCTTCCGGTAAAGAAAATATAATCCCATTTCTCTTTCAAAAGTGCTTGTGAGACTTCGACACCTCCCTCTTTGACCGTCACGTGCCCTTCTTCAAATACTTCTTTCATAATCTGCGAGATTATCGCAGTGGTATGGGGTGTGAATTCAGAAGGTTTCAGAACGGCGGTATTGCCGGCGGCAATGGCCCCAATGAGCGGGGCCACGGTCAGTTGAAACGGATAGTTCCACGGTGAGATGATCAGCACGTTTCCGTAGGGTTCATAATGGATCCAATCGGAAGAAGGAAAATTGCTGAGGCTTGGGGGTACCCGCTTGGGCCGGCTCCATAAATCGATGTTCTTTATGGCGTGCCGTAGTTCAGAAAGCGTCAACTGGGTCTCTGTGGCAAGGCACTCGAATTTTGGTTTTTTTAGGTCCTTATAAAGTGCCTCACAGATGGCGTTCTCTTGGGCAATGATCGCCCTTTGAAGCTTTTTGAGTGCTTTTTTTCTGAAGGATACGTCTTTGGTCTTTCCTTCCTTAAAAAAATCACGTTGTTTATTGATTACTTCTGATATCGAACTGTTGCCCATAGTTTTATTCGGCTAGGAAATTTTGTAAGTTTTTATGTTGGTTCTAGGCTGGTTACATTTGCTTAAATTTACGGTATGCAGACAGCACTGAAAAATAGTTTTGGTGATTATTTTGAACCCGCATTGCTCGATGAGATCGCAAAAGAGGGTATCTATAAGGAAATAAAGGCCTCTGAAAAAATTATGGAGATTGGCGAGTACATAAAATCGATGCCCCTATTGATTTCTGGGGCCATAAAAGTACTTCGAGAAGACAACGAGGGAGATGAACTGCTGCTGTATTATCTAGAGAAAGGCGATACTTGTAGCATGACCATGGCCTGTTGCATGGGAGATGCCAAGAGCGAGGTGAGGGCGATAGCCGAAACCGATGTCGAGGTGATCATGGTACCGGTGCGCAAAATGGAAGAATGGATGGCAAAGTACCGTTCTTGGCGAAATTTTGTGTTTGATAGCTACCACAACCGATTGAACGAATTGTTGTTAACGGTCGACACCATAGCCTTTATGAAGATGGATGAGCGCCTAGTGGCGTACTTGGCAGAAAAGGCCCGCATAAACCAGAGCAAGGTTGTAAAGAATACCCATCAAGAGATTGCCTACGACCTGCATAGCTCTCGCGTGGTGATTTCACGCTTGTTAAAAAGGCTCGAAAAGCTGGGGAAGGTAAAATTGCACAGAAACCATATCGAGATTATCGACCTTTGAAGGTTTGCAACCTAGGTTACAACCTTTCGATGGACCAAATAGTAACTTTGTTGACTGACCGAACAACATGCTGAAACGATACTTTCCCATACTGGAGTGGCTGCCGAGGTACAAAAAGGCCTATTTGGCAGGAGACCTCTCCGCTGGTTTTACCGTGGGCATCATGTTGATACCCCAAGGCATGGCCTATGCCATGATAGCAGGGCTTCCTCCAGTCTTCGGGCTCTATGCGGCCCTTTTGCCCCAAGTAGTGTACGCCCTGATGGGCACTGCGCCCAAACTATCGATTGGGGCCGTGGCCATCGATTCATTGGTCGTGGCATCGGGGCTAGGCGCCTTGGCCCTTTCAGGAATTGATGAATACATTGCCATGGCCATTTTTTTGGCATTGTTTGTAGGGGTCATTCAACTTGCATTCGGTTTTTTTCGAATGGGTTTTCTGGCCAACTTTCTTTCAGAACCCGTCATCAGCGGCTTTACCTCTGCGGCGGCCATTATTATAGGGCTGAGCCAATTACATCATTTACTGGGCCTCAATGTACAGCGGGGCGGGCGCATACTTTTTTTGCTAAGGGATACCGTGGCGAATATAGGCCAGACCCATTTGCTTACATTGCTCATCGGGGTGTTGGCCATTGCCGTGATTTCGTTGCTGCCAAGGCTCAGCAAAAAAATACCGGCGGCTCTCATTGTGGTGGTTGTTTCGATCTCCATTATTTACTTTTTGCAATTGGGAGATGTTGGGGTGAGGGTCGTTGGCGAGATTCCAGGGGGATTGCCCACCTTCAAAATACCTGTGGTCGGGGTTGAAAAAATCTGGAATCTGGCCCCCATAGCCATTACGCTGGCACTGTTGTCTTTTGTGGAGGCCGTTTCCATAGCCAAGGGTATTGAGGCAAAAGATGCCTCAGACTCCCTGCGGCCCAATCAAGAATTGTTGGCATTGGGTGCCTCGAACATAGCCGGTTCGTTCTTTCAGGCATACTCCGTGACCGCTGGGTTTTCAAGAACTGCCGTTAATGTGAATGCAGGGGCAAAAACAGGTATCGCATCGCTGATCAGTGCAATGGTGGTGGGGCTGATCTTGCTTTTTCTCACACCCGTTTTTCAATACTTGCCCAATGCGGTGTTGGCCGCCATCATTTTGGTGGCGGTATATGGGCTCATAGATGTGAGATATGCCGTTGGTCTGTATAAAAGCCGAAAAGATGAGTTTGCGCTGTTGATGGTCACCTTTTTAATCACTTTGGGAGTCGGTATCATCGAAGGTATCGTATTGGGCGTGTTGTTTTCGCTGGCATTGTTGGTCTATCGCACTTCAAAACCACATATTGCCGTCTTGGGCAGAATAAGGGGTACCGAGTACTTTAAGAACATCAATCGCTTTAGTGAAGACATTGAAGTCTTCGATGAGATACTGATATTGCGATTCGACAGCCAGCTTTACTTCGCAAACAAAGACTATTTCAAGAAAGAGCTCTACAAGAACATGGGGCAAAAAGGTGAGAAACTAAAATATGTCATTTTAAATGCGGAATCGATTGACTACATTGATAGCACGGCAGTTACCATGCTCAAACAGGTATTGGACGATTTTCAAAAGAAAGGGATTACCCTGTTGGTGACGGGGGCCATCGGTCCTACTCGCGACATCCTTTTTGAAAGTGGCCTTGCAGAAAAGATCGGTAGCGAAAACCTTTTTGTCAGAACTTTTGAAGCTTTTGAGTATTGCCAGAGCCTAAAGGAGAAGACCCCACTGCAATCAAAGATTTCAGAGCAGTCGGGTGGGTCGCGTTTTGTAACTTAAGTGGCATTTTAAGTGGAAAATACCTTGTAATTTTGAAAAATTTTTGTTGACTATGAACATTGAACAGATATATACAGGATGCTTGGCCCAAGGGGCCTACTATATTGAAAGTGAAGGTGAAGCGGCCATCATTGATCCACTTCGAGAGGTACGGCCCTATATTGAGAGGGCTGAGCGCGACAATGCCAAAATCAAATATATTTTTGAGACCCATTTCCACGCAGACTTTGTGAGCGGTCACATCACCTTGTCAAAAGAAACGGGGGCCCCCATTGTCTATGGGCCCAATGCAAATCCCAGCTTTGAGGCCATAATCGCCGAAGACGGACAAGAGTTCAAACTGGGCAAGCTGACCATTGTTGCCTTGCACACCCCGGGCCATACCATGGAAAGCACTACCTACCTGTTACGAGATGAACATGGTAAAGACCGTGCCATCTTTAGCGGCGACACCCTGTTTTTGGGTGATGTGGGGCGGCCCGATCTTGCACAAAAAGCGGCAAACATGACCCAAGAAGATCTGGCCGGCATTTTGTACGACAGCCTTCGAAACAAAATCATGCCCTTGGCCGATGATGTGATCGTATATCCGGCACATGGGGCTGGATCGGCCTGTGGCAAGAACATGATGAAGGAAACCGTTGATACCCTTGGCAACCAAAAGAAAATGAACTATGCCCTACGTGCCGACATGACCAGGGAAGAATTCATCAAAGAGGTGACCGACGGCCTGTTGCCCCCACCACAATATTTTCCGTTGAACGTAAAAATGAACAAAGAGGGCTACGATGATATAGACGAGGTGCTCGATAGGGGCAATATCGCCATGTCGCCCGATGCCTTTGAAACGGCAGCCAATGAGACAGGGGCCGTGGTACTTGATGTACGCCATCAAGAAGAATTTGCCATGGCACACGTGCCCCGGTCAATTTTCATAGGCCTTAACGGCAGTTTTGCCCCTTGGGTCGGTGCTTTGATCGCTGATGTTAAGCAGCCTATTTTGCTGATTGCCCCTGAAGGAAAAGAAGAAGAGGCCATTACGCGCCTGTCAAGGGTGGGCTTCGATGGCACTATTGGGTATCTCAAAGGGGGTGTTGAAGCCTGGAAAGCTGCAGGAAAGCAAGTCGATTCGGTCAAGAGCGTCGATGCCAAGACCTTTGAACAACATTGGAAGCAGGGTGGCGTTCCTGTCTTCGATGTCAGAAAAGAGAGCGAGTACACTGCCGAACATGTCGAAGGGGCCCATTTGACCCCCTTGGATTTTATCAACGACCATTTGGCCGAATTTCCAAAAGATAAAACCTTTTACCTGCACTGCGCGGGTGGATACCGTAGCATGATAGCTGCCTCTATTCTCAAGAGCAGGGGCATCCATAACCTGGTCGATGTGGCAGGTGGATTTGCAGATATCAAGAAAACCGACATTCCCGTGACCGATTATGTTTGTCCGACCACCAAAAGCTCAAACTGATGAAATCATCCATAACCATACAGAACCTGAAATGTGGCGGCTGTGCCGCCACTATTGTCGATCGCTTGTCGAAAATTGAAAAGGTGGACGATGTGCAGGTCAACGAAGAAGAAAGCACCGTAACCTTCGTGCATGAGGGGGAAGAAGAAAAGGCCGAGGCCATACAGAAATTGAAGGATCTTGGGTACCCACCTGTTGATAGCGAGAACAACTTTGTAGCAAAGGCCAAATCGTTTGTGAGCTGCGCAAGCGGTAGAATTTCAAAAATATGAGACCAGCATTTGTTTGTGCCCTGTTGCTCTTTTTGGGCCTATCGTGTAAATCGCAGGGCGAACCCAGCATTTCGGTAATCGATAAGGCCACCATGCAGGCCCAGGTAATTGGCAAAGATGTACAGTTGATCGATGTGCGTACGCCCCAAGAATATGAAGCCGGGCACATAGATGATGCGCTGAATTTCGATATCAAAAATCAACCACTTTTTAAGGAAAAAATAGGGACCCTTGACAAAGACAAGCCCGTGTACCTCTATTGCAAGATGGGAGGGCGCAGTGCCAGGGCCGCAGCGTTGCTAAAGGAAATGGGTTTCAAAGAAATCTATGACTATTCAGGGGGATACGATGAGTGGTCCTCCCAATAGGCAAAAACTTTCATGTTGTGTAACACCTGTTACTGTGATGTGGTTGTAGGCAAGCTATCTTGGCCGAAAAAATAAAACCATGTCATTTATCGATTTTTTATTTGGAAACACTTCCGTTTCCGACAAGATTTCCATATTGGATAAACAGGCGTATGCCAAGGCCATAGCGGGCAAGAAAGTACAGTTGGTCGATGTGCGCACGTCACGTGAGTACGCGGCAGGGCATATCAAAGGAGCTGTAAACATTGATTTTTTTCGCTTCAGTGCCTTTGAATCGGCATTTGATACGTTCGATAGATCAAAACCAGTGTACCTCTACTGCCAATCGGGTAACCGCAGTCAAAAAGCGGCCAGATGCCTATTGGCCATGGGCTTTGAAGAAATATATGATCTCAGGGGCGGTTACGCCGCATGGAAGCGATAATTGAACCCAAGGTAGCTTCGCTCTTGTCAGACTGTATCTTGAAGACCAAGCAACAGGCTATGATGTCAATGAGGTCAGGGGTATCTGGAGCATCAAATTTCCCAATACAAACAAACCGGTGGATTAGTCTTTTGACACAATTGTTGCAACTTGCACTTGACAATGACGTGATTAAAAACTTTATCTGCCTTTGTAAGAAATAGGAGGTTGGTTTTATACCACGCCGCCCTGACCGTCAGTGTCAGGGCACCCCTCCTAATCCCGATAATTATCGGGACAGGAGGGGAGCTACTTGTCATCCCCTTTTTTAAACCCATACACCAACTGTTTCCAAAAACTTTTTGGCATTTTTTCATCGCCGGGATATCCCAGCGGAATGGTACCGCTGTCTTCAGGCACATAATTCGTTTTAAAGAGATAGTCCCAAAGGCTTAGGCTGATGCCAAAGTTCACCCCGAATTTTCCCTTTGGCAGTCTATACGAATGATGGTACAGATGCATCACCGGATTGTTGAACACATACTTCAGCGGCCCGTAGGTAAGTTTGATATTGGCATGGTTCAAATGCCCAATGGCAATGGCCACGAAATGTACCACATAGGCATGTTCGGGCTCAAAACCGCCCAGTAGCATCACACCAAAGACTTTCAAAGGCTTATAAAGAATGTTCTCCATCCAATGGTAGCGCAAGTGGGCGGCAAAGCCCATTTCCTTTACGCTGTGGTGTACTTGGTGAAACCGCCATAGTATTGGAAACCGGTGCAGGCAAACATGGGTAAACCACTGCACAAAGTCGAGCACCACAAAGAACACGAGCAATTGTGCCCAAACGGGCCACGAAGAAAAATCGATGAGTGCCAGGCTTTTGGCGCGGATGCCCAGATCTGTGAAAAGGACCTCGAGCATCTTGTAGATTCCGCTGATGACAATGGCAAATATGAAGAAGTTGAAGAACATGTAGAAGGCATCCAACCAAAAGTCTTTTCTAAAAATCGGTTGTTCCTTCCGCCAAGGAAAAAAGATTTCAAGCAACCATACCGCCAACGATATGGCAATCAATCCCCAAAAATAATTGGTGTACAAGGGCACCTCGAAAATAATGGATTCCCACGTCCATTGCAGGGTGCCCAAAAATCCGTTTACCAGTGCGTCAACATACTTTTCCATATAACCATTTTGCCCTTCCGCATCCACTGCGGAATTTATTACTTGTTAAGATGGGTTCCTGTCTGCGCAGGAATGATAAGGGTTGCTACTATTGCAACTCATACCAATCCACATTTTGTAAATTCTGCCGTCTTCCCTTTGAAACAGGGCCATAGTTTTTGGCCAGATAATCGATGATTTTCTCTTCGTTGGGCCCCAGGTTCCAAAGATTTTGCGTCTCTTGCATCCATTTAATGGTAGCCTGCCACCCTTCTCTGCTCAAGCGGTTTTGGATCACCAGCTTTGCTGAGTGACAGCTCGTGCAATTTTGAATTACCAGCTGCATGCCTTCATCGGCTACAAGACCGGTGGCCAGGTGTATGCCGTTCTCTATTCTGTCGAAATTTTCTTCGGAAACACCCATGGATTGCTCTTTTGGCTCCGCTTTCGTTTTGGTTTTATCAGGATCATTGGTAAAAAAAAGCAATCCCCCGACAAGAACAAGCACTGTCACTATACTGGTAATCAGTGTTTTTGAAAGTGACCTGTTTTGTTTTTTCAACTTCTTGTTCATGTTAAACGACTTTCACGGCAATACGATGGCAGGCATTGTTCAGATAGCCCTTTGGGTTCCAACCCGGCAAGACCATGGGTTGGCTTTTGCCGTTGGTATCGGTGGCCTTGGCCCAAACCTCATAATATCCTTTTTTTGGGAATTGCACTTGGGCAATGAAATGTTGCCATGCCAACCGATTAACAGGTTTCTGAAGCGTGCAGCGTTGCCAAGTGCTACCAAAGTCAATTGAGTATTCCATCTTCGAGACCTCCAGTTCACCAGCCCATGCATGCCCCTTGATATGCAATGTTTGTCCCTCTTTTAGCAGTGCCCCACTTTTGGGGTGGGTAATCAACGATTTTACGGGCATCGATTCAATGATGCACATATTTGAATCTTCGACCTTACTGCCCGGGGCCACGGGTTCGCAGGGCACGCGGTACGAACTGCCGCCCATTTTGGCTCCGTCGTGTACTTTGTTTCGCACACTCAAACGGTTTACCCATTTGCCTGAGGCCGAGGCCGGCCATCCGCCACAAACAAGTCGCAACGGATACCCGTGTGCCAACGGAATGTCATCACCGTTCATTTGAAAGGCCAACAGTGTTTCGTCTTGAAGGGCCTTTTCAATGGGTATGCCCCGTGAGATAGGTTCTTTGTATGGATCGCCACTGAGATGGGTGTCTGCTGCATGGTATCCAATATAGACGGTATCGCTTTTGATGCCGACATCTTCGAGTAGGTCTCTCAGCCGAACGCCCGTCCACCGGGCGCAAGAAACCGCACCTACCGTCCATTGGTTGCCCTTGGCAGGCGGGTCGAACTCACTACGGCCGTTTCCGCCACATTCAAGGGTCAATTGATAGGTGTGGTGCTTAAACTTTGTCTTTAGGTCATCCACTGAATACGACTTTTCTGCTTTTACCGATTCCCCATCGATTTTCAATATCCATTTTGAAGCATCGATGTTTTGTGGAATCCGCCCGTTGTTACGAATGAACATATACTTATTCGGCGTGACATCGTCGTTCAATAAATGGGCCTTTGCCTCGATGTTCCACGGTTTATCGTTGAGCACCACCATTTCCTTGTCTTTATCGAATAATTTGAAAGGATCGGGGTCTTTAAGGCCCAAGGGTACATAATTTTTAGGCAAGTGTTCTGCAAAGACAATTTCATGGCCGATGACACTTGCCATGGCCGCAATCGAGAGTTGTTTTGTAAAGGCCCTTCTTTTCATTGCTAGGTCTTAAAAGTACCATAAAGGTACATATTGCTGTGTAACCCATGTTACTGATATTGCCTAAGGCGTACCCAATATTTGGGCATAGGCTATAGTATAAGTAGCTGAAAAATAATAGGGATGCCACAGGTAGGGACTCGATTTTTGGTCTGTGAACCCGTAAAAAAAATTAGTTTTTTGGTTGGTTGTTTAGGCAAAGACCGCCCTGGTTTCGGGGCGGTCTTTGTGTTGGAATAAGAAATTCTGCCAAAAAAATTGAGATTTGTCATGTTTTGCCTCCCGGGGAGATCATAAATTTGGCCCTACTAAACCTAATGACAATGAATGCACTTCTTACACTACCATTGGTCTCATGGGATAACGGCATTTTAATGATCGGGGTGTTCGCCTTGGTCGTTGTTTTTCTTGTGGTGGCCGTTGTGGCCATGATGAACAGTGGCAAGAAATAAACTTTTGAACAGGTAAGCACCTTTTTTTGTCATACCCACCATTTGTCGGGATGTCTTTCTTCTTCAGACCACAGAAACCTTGAGCATATATATTTAGGCTTCACCGAAGATGGCTGGTGGTCTCTTTTTCCATATTTCCGACGCAAATTTGATCTAGGTAACCTAGGTTACTGTCATCGCCATACTGCCAAAGTAATTTTGTCCCAAATTCAAGAAGATGATGAACAGAATTTTGGGCAGTATCTTATTTTTAATGGGGTTGGCCATACCGCTGAGCGCACAAAACACCAAGCCCATTGGCTTGAATGAGGTGTTGGTAAAGGTACAGGAATCAAACGCCAACATCAAGATTTCAGAATTTGAATTGGCTGAGGCAAAGGCTGACTATGCAATGGGCAATGCCATCTTTTTGCCCAATATTTCGGTATCACATACGGGAATGGCCACAACCAATCCCTTGATGGCCTTTGGTTCAAAGCTGAACCAAGAGATTTTGACACAGGCCGATTTCAACCCACAGCTATTGAACGACCCTGATCAAATCCAGAATTATGCCACTCGGGTGACTATTGAGCAGCCTTTGGTGAATGTTGATGGCTACTTTCAACGCAAGGCCGCGAAATTGACCATGCTGGCCCGTGAACTGCAGTTTGAGAGAACAAAAGATTATCTGGCATTTGAGGCAACCAATGCTTATATGCAGTTGCAATTGGCCCATAAAAGGGTTGAAGTGCTTGGAAAGGCACTGAAAGCGGCAAAGGCGAACGAGGCTATGGTGGCTGATCGTTATGATCAAGGGTTGCTTCAAAAAGCCGATCTGTTACAGGCGAAGGTCAGGGCGAACGAAGTCGAAAATCAATTGGTGTCGGCACAAAGTGCCATTGGCAACGCATCTGACTACCTAGCCTTTTTGATGCATGAAGGCAATACACAAAACTATGCGCCGATAAGCGAGCTTGTCCCTGTTGGGGCGGGTTTGGGGCTTAACGAAAGCGATATCGACAACAGGGCCGATGTCAGGGCCATGCAGTTGGTTTCTAAAGCCCATCAATCGAATTACAAGGCCGATAAGATGACCTTTCTGCCACGCTTGAATGCTTTTGGCTCGTATGAACTTTTTGACGATGACATTTTTCAGGCCGATGCCCAAGGCTACACTTTTGGGGCCAGTTTGAGTTGGGATATTTTTCAAGGCTCAAAACGTTTTGCCAAGGTCAAGAAAAGTCGGGCTAAGTATGAAAAGGCGCAGATAGAGTATGAGAACTATCGCTCAAAAAGTGCGATGGAACTACAAAAAGCCAAGAGAATGTTGCTCGATGCCAAAAACCGCATGAACACTTCTGCCCTGGCATTGCAACAATCTGAAGAAACCCTGCAGATACGCAGCAATCGCTTTGAGCAAGGTCTTGAAGGCACAACAGACCTTTTACGGGCCGAGGCCCAATATGCCCAAAAAGAACTGGAGTATTATCAAACCATCTACGAATACAATTACGCTTTTGCGTACCATAATTTTTTAACCAAAGGATAACAAATGGCAATGATTTCTAGATACAATGTAAAAAGATGGCTCCCATTTTTGATTGGGGTGCTTTTAATGGCAGCTTGTGGTGATAGGGCTGCGAAATCTGACACTGCATCAGAACCGATACCCGTTTCGGTCGCAACCGTAGAAACAGGCTCTGAGCGTTATTTCACAGCGGGTAGCGGACAGATACGTTCGGGGAACAGTGCTGTTTTGAGTACTCGAATGATGGGGCATATTGAACGAATCCCTGTAAGGGTGGGCCAAAAAGTCAACAAGGGCGATTTGTTGGTCGTCATCAACAATATGGAACTCAGGGCCAAAAAGGCCCAAGTCTCAGCCAGCATCATTGAGGCCAAGGCAGCCTTTGCCAATGTGAAAAAAGACTATGACCGATTTGTGAATCTTTTTCAAAAAAACAGCGCTTCCCAAAAAGAATTGGACGATATGACGGCGCGGTATGAGATGGCCAAGGCCAGATTAAAAGCGGCCGAGGAAATGGAAAAAGAGGTCAACGCACAATTCGCTTATGTGAACATACGGGCCCCGTTCAAAGGGGTGGTCACCAACACTTTTGTCGATGTAGGCGAAATGGCAAATCCTGGAATGCCTTTAGTGGGCATCGAGGCCCCGGGGGCCTTGGAAGTGGTGGCCAAAATACCTGAAAACAAGGTCGGCCAATTGCGTGAGGGTATGACAGCAATGGTGACAGTGAAAGTACTTGACACGGTTTTGAACGGTACTTTGACCGAGCTGAGCACTTCGGCCAGCAATACGGGCGGACAATATTTGGCGACTGTGGAACTCAAAAATCCTCCCGCATCGGTATTGTCGGGCATGTATGCCACTGTGGCATTTCCTGTTGAGAATACCCAATCACAAATGGTGACCGTGCCCAAGCAAGCCTTGGTAGAGCGAGGACAGCTCACGGGCATCTATACGGTGGGCCAGAACAACACGGCCATACTGCGCTGGTTGCGTTTGGGTGACCCCGTCGGGGATGGGTTTGAAGTGCTATCAGGTCTGTCAGGGGGAGAAACCTATATCGTTTCTTACCAGGGAAAATTGTTCAATGGTGCCAAGGTCGCCATCCAATAAAAATAAGTAGATGAAAGAAGGTCTAGCGGGCAAAATCGCCAAAGGATTTATAGGGTCGAAACTGACCGTGCTCTTGATGATCGTGTTCATGGTCATCGGGGTCTATAGTTCGTTTTTGATTCCTAGGGAAGAAGAACCCCAGATCGATGTGCCCATGGCCGATATTTTTGTGGGCTACCCTGGGGCGAACCCCACTGAAGTTGAGTCAAGGATTACCAAACCCCTTGAAAAAATCATCTCGAACATCAAAGGGGTCGAGTATGTCTATTCCACGTCGATGAAGGAAGCAGGGATGGTCATCGTACAGTTTTACGTTGGTGAGGATATTGAGCGTTCTCTGGTCAGACTGTATGATGAGATCAACAAGCACATGGACCAAATGCCCGAAGGGGTCACCATGCCCTTGGTCAAGACCCGGGCCATTGATGACGTGCCCATCTTGGCGTTGACCCTATGGAGTGAAACCTATGGTGATTATCAATTGGGCCGTATATCAAGTGAACTGCTCAATGAGATTGAAAAGGTTGAAGATGTTTCCATCACCAAAAAAATAGGGGGTCGTAATCGACAGCTTCGAGTGGTGCTCGACAAGGCAAAAATGGCCGAGAGCAATCTTGATTTTTTGAGAATTTCCGAAATGATCAAGGCGAACAACAGCCAAATGGGGGCCGGTGATTTTTATGCCAATGACACCGAATTTCATGTAACGGCTGGCGGGTTTTTATCCTCCAAAGAAGATGTGGAAAATCTGATTGTGGGGTCGGCCCAAAATCAACCGGTATATCTCAAGCAGGTGGCCACGGTTGTTGACGGGCCCGAGTTGGCCCATGATTATGTGTCTTTTGGTTACGGCAAGGCGAGTGGGGTGTCTGATGAATATCCTTCCGAATATCCTGCAGTGACCCTATCCATTGCCAAACGAAAGGGTGCCGATGCCATGAAGATAGCAGATGCCGTATTGCAGAAGGTCGAGCATCTTAAAAAGACCTTGCTGCCAGATGATGTGCATGTTGAAGTGACCAGAAACTATGGGGAAACCGCTTCACAAAAAGTATCGGAACTGCTGCTGCACCTGATCGGGGCCATTATTGCCGTGACCTTTGTGGTTATGCTGGCCATGGGCTGGCGTGGTGGTCTGGTGGTGTTCTTGTCGGTGCCCATTACCTTTGCACTCACCTTGCTGAGCTATTATATGCTGGATTATACCCTGAACCGCATCACGCTTTTTGCCTTGGTGTTCGTGACGGGTATCGTAGTCGACGACTCTATCATCATAGCCGAGAACATGCACCGTCATTTCAAGATGCGGCGGTTGCCGTTCAAAGATGCCGCACTGTACGCCATCAATGAGGTGGGCAACCCTACCATTTTGGCCACCTTTACAGTGATTGCTTCGGTATTGCCCATGGCGTTCGTGTCAGGTTTGATGGGGCCCTACATGTCGCCCATGCCCATTGGGGCTTCGATTGCCATGCTGCTCTCGCTCTTTGTGGCTTTGACCATTACCCCCTATCTGGGCTATCTATTTCTTAGGGAAAAAGATAAAAAGAAAAAGGAGAAGGCACCCATACAAATTCAGGATACCTTCATCTACAGAATGTATGAAAAGTTTGAGCGGCCTTTGATAGAAAACAGTAAAAAACGATGGTTGTTCTTGGGCATCACCTTTTTATTGTTGCTGGCCTCAATAGGTATGTTCTTTACAAAATCGGTGGCCGTAAAGATGCTTCCGTTCGACAATAAGAACGAGTTTCAAGTCGTCATTGACATGCCTGAGGGATCGACTCTGGAACGAACCGCTGTAGTGGCCAAAGAAATCGCTTCTTATTTAGCCACAAGGCCCGAGGTGGTCAACTACCAAGCCTATGTTGGTACTTCAGCTCCAATTACCTTCAATGGATTGGTTCGGCACTATGACCTAAGGGGGGGCAGCAATATGGCCGATATTCAGGTGAACCTTGTCGATAAGCACGACCGCAGTGCCCAGAGCCATGATATTGCAAAACTGCTGCGGCCACGCATTCAAGAAATAGGCTCCCAATACGGGGCCAATGTGAAGGTCGTAGAGGTGCCACCGGGCCCTCCGGTACTGTCAACCATTGTGGCTGAGGTGTATGGACCCGATTATGAAAAACAGATTGCAGTGGCCGAAAATGTAAAGAACATCCTTGAAAACACCACTGATGTGGTCGATGTCGATTGGATGGTCGAAGCAGACCAAAAACAATTTGACTTTGTGGTCGATAAAGAAAAGGCCATGCTCTATGGGGTCAGTACCGCACAGATTGTGCACACTTTGAATATGGCCATGTCAGAACGGCCCGTGACGCATCTGTACCAAACGAATGCCTTTGACCAAATCGGGATTGTACTGACGCTGAACGAAAAAGACCGTTCGGGCTTGGAAGACCTCAAGCAGATACGTGTGGCTTCCAAAAATGGAAATATGCTTCCCATTGGTGATTTGGTCATCATTGAAGAAAGTACTAAAGAAAAGAGTATTTACCGCAAAAACCAGAAACGGGTGGTTTATGTGACCTCTGATATGGCAGGCGAGTTAGAGAGCCCTGTATATGCCATTTTGGGCATGACCGAAAAGTTGAATCGAATACCCCTCCCCGAAGGATATACCATGAACGAACTGTATATGTCACAGCCCGAATTTGAAGATGATTTCACCGTGAAGTGGGATGGTGAGTGGCAGATCACACTAGAGGTGTTTCGCGATTTGGGCATGGCCTTTTTGGGTGTTATTGTCATCATCTACATGTTGATTGTGGGCTGGTTCCAAAACTTCAAGGCACCGTTGGTAATGATGGTGGCGATTCCTTTATCATTGATCGGTATTGTTTTGGGCCACTGGATCATGGGGGCTTTTTTCACTGCGACTTCCTTTATCGGAATGATTGCCCTGGCGGGCATCATGGTGCGTAATTCAGTGCTGCTTATCGATTTTGTGAATCTGCGCAAAAAAGAGGGCATTCCTTTAAAACAAGCTGTGACCGAGGCTGGAGCAGTGCGTACCACGCCAATTCTGCTCACGGCGGGCACGGTGGTGATCGGGGCATTCGTGATTTTGTTCGACCCGATATTTCAAGGGTTGGCCATCTCGCTGATGGGCGGCACCATCGCCTCTACGGTATTGACCCTGTTGGTGGTGCCCTTGGTGTATTATATGATTGAACACAAAAATAGTTAGTGATGAAAATGGTGATTGTAACAGCGGTCGAAGAATACACTGATAAAGTATTTGAACTGTTAAAGGCCGCCGATATTGAAAGTTTTAGTGGCTCGTCGGTTGAGGGATATAAAAATCTACCGCCTGTGCTGTTCAATAGCAGTTGGTTCCCCAGTGAGAAGAGTGGGGCAAGGTCGAGCCTTTTCTTTTCCTACACAGAGGAGGAAAAAGTGGGCAAGCTGTTCGCATTGCTCAAGGAATTTAACAATGGACTGGATTCGAACAATCCTATCAAAGCGGTGGAATTGCCTGTTGAACGTTTCATTTAAAACCATAGTTATGAAAAATAGAATTGTGAGGGGAGTTGCCGGAAGCTTCATCCTCATCAGCCTGATCTTGGCCATTTATGTCAATATGAACTGGCTCTGGTTCACTGCCTTTGTAGGAGCTAATTTGTTGCAGTCTTCTTTCACTAAATGGTGTCTATTGGAAGATATTTTGAAGAAATTTGGAGTGAAGAACTGATATTTTTTCTAGGCCACAACAAGGTATCCATGTAAATTTTTGCCATTTTTACGGCAAATGAACTGATATGGAAGCATTGTTACAACCTTGGCCTTGGTATGTTTCGGGTCCGTTGATAGCCCTGACCATGGCAATTTTGGTATTGCTGGGCAAACGTTTTGGCATGTCTTCAAACCTTGAAACGCTCTGCTCGTTGGGCGGTGCGGGTAAATTTGTCGATTATTTCAAGGTCGATACCCGCCCCCGCAGATGGAATTTGATGGTGGTGATCGGTGCGCTGATCGGGGGTTTTATAGGGGCACACCTACTTTCATCGAATGATAAAGCGGCCATCAGTGGCGATAGTATCGAAAAACTCGAATCATTGGGTTTTGAGAGTGCTGGCGAGGCCTATTTGCCCACAGCACTTTTTGGCATGGAATCGTTGGCAGACCCCAAGGTCTGGGGCCTATTGCTCATAGGCGGTTTTCTGGTCGGCTTTGGTGCCCGATATGCTGGCGGCTGTACCTCTGGCCACGCCATCTCGGGCTTGAGCGATTTGCAATTGCCCTCGTTGATTGCCGTAATCGGCTTTTTTGCCGGCGGCTTGATTATGGTACATCTCTTGTTTCCCTTAATCTTTTAACCATGAAAAGCTTGTTGTATCTCTTGATAGGTATTTTCTTCGGAATTGTTTTGTACAAATCGGAAGCGGCTTCTTGGTTCCGCATCTATGAAATGTTCCAGTTTGATGCCTTTCATATGTACGGCATTATCGGTTCGGCCTTGGTACTGGGTGTAGTTTTCACACAGTGGGTCAAAAAATCAGGAGCTAAATCATTTTTCGGTGAAAAGATTACCATAGTGCCCAAAGAAAAAGGAGTTGTCCGTTATGCCGTCGGTGGCGTGTTGTTCGGATTAGGTTGGGCCTTGGCAGGTGCATGCCCTGGGCCGATGTATGTGCTTCTTGGGGCCGGTTATTGGGCCATTGCCATAGTGATTTTTGGTGCCCTTTTGGGAACATTTGTGTACGGGCTAATGAAAAGCAAGTTGCCACACTAGTCCAAAAAATAGCGAACGTTCAATATTTAGATTTTACCTTTTTGGCGTGTTATTCACCCAAAACACCGAAATTAGGGACAGTATTTATAAAAACAGATTAGTTTTATAACCAGTAACGGTACTCCGACCTCTAAATGACCAATTAGTGCAAACAACAATATTTATTATTGATGATGACCTGGTATCGCAGTTTGCGACCAGATACTGTATAGAACAGTATGATGGCGACTTTAACATTGTTGCGTGTGGCAGTGCCGAAGAAGGGCTAAAGCGCTGTGCCAACCTGCTGGCCGAAAAAGAACCGCTGCCCGATATTATTTTTCTTGATTTGGTAATGGGCGATATGAACGGTTGGGCCTTTATAGATAACTTGGAGTTGATTTCAGAAGGCCACAAACAGCCCGATATCTATGTGCTTTCCGCCTTTGTAAACTCGAAGGACAGGGCCATTGCCAAAGAACATTCGTTGATTGCCGGTTATTTTGACAAACCATTGACAAAAGCCAGTTTAGAAAAGATTTTTGCCGCCAAAACGACCCGTTGAGGGTGGATGTGGGCTTTTTTAGAAAAACCCATCGTCCAAAATTATGAAGTGGCATTTTGGGTATGCCCAACTTTGTGGCCTCACCAGGACTCGAACCTGGATCTAGAGTTTAGGAAACTCCTATTCTATCCCTTGAACTATGAGGCCGTTCATCGATTTTTGGTATGACCGACGCCCGATTTTAACGGGGCGTAAAAATAATGCTTTTTACCGCATTGAAAAACCTCGATTTTATATTTCTTCATTACCTTAGTTAAAACATTGTCGCATGAAAGAAAAAGTAAAAAACGTCTTCATTGACGGGGCCATAAGCCCTGAGTTCATTGCAAATGCGATAGCTAAGCACCAATCAAAAACCCAAATCGGCGCCCATGACATTTTTTTGGGGCAAGTACGCGCTGACAAAATTGACGGCAAAACCGTTTCAGCAATTGAGTACACGGCCTACCAAGAGATGGCGAACAAGAAGTTCCACGAAATTCGTGAGGCAACATTTGAAAAGTTCGACCTGACATGTATGCACATCTATCACAGCATAGGTAGGGTTTCTGTGGGAGAGGTCTGTCTATTCGTTTTTGTCTCTTCACCGCATAGAAAGGAAGTTTTTGAGGCCTTGCAACATGTGGTGGAAGAAATCAAGAAGGAAGTGCCCGTTTTTGGCAAAGAACTTTTTGAAGATGATAGTTATCAATGGAAAGTGAACACTTGAACCATGGTCGATATCACCCATAAACAGAACACCCATAGAACAGCCGTTGCCCAAGCCATTGTAAAAGTGGGGTCAAAGAATACGATTGAGGCCATAGAGAACAAAAAGGTGCCCAAGGGCGACGTGTTCGAGATGAGCCGCGCGGCCGGCTTTTTGGGCATAAAAAAAACGGCCGAACTGTTGCCAGATTGCCATCCGCTACCGATTGAATTCGCTGCTGTTGAATATCAGGTCTCAGGGCTTGAGATAATAATCAAAGTAACGGTCAAGACCTTTTATAAAACAGGGGTTGAGGTAGAGGCCATGCACGGGGCAAGTTTGGTAGCCTTGAACTTGTATGATATGCTGAAGCCCATTGACAAAAAGATTGAAATCCACCATATTCGATTGCTCGAGAAGACCGGTGGAAAATCGGACATAAAAAATGATTGATTTTTTATTGCATATATTGTTATTTTGATTTCTTTTGCACCCGTTTTTAGCCGAACAGTGAATTGTGTTTTTATGTTCGGGATCGTGGTGAACAGGAAGTGTCGGCCACGACAGGTTGAAGGTTCAACCACCCGAAGTTTAAAACTGACGTCGCTTTCTAATGCCTCTATCCATAGAAGCCAGCACGACTATTTCTTCATTCCAACCACACAAAAACAGATGCTTATTTAAGTAATAAGGCTACCTTTGAATGGCCTGTTTGTTCTTAGAAAGTAATTAAGCACTGTTTTTCAAATGAATATTAGATATCGCGATCTTATCGATCAGACCTACGATTTTCCACAAGAAGAGTTTACCCTTGTCGAGGATACATTGTCATTTCATGACATTCCCTTGATGGAATTGGCGAAAATGTATGGCTCACCACTGAAGTTTACCTATTTGCCCAAGATTTCGGCCAACATCCAAAAAGCAAAAAGCTGGTTTGCAGATGCCATGCACAAACTGGATTACCAAGCCAACTATTACTATAGCTATTGTACCAAAAGCTCGCATTTTCAACATGTGCTGAATGAGGCCCTTAAAAACGATATTCATATCGAAACCTCGTCGGCTTATGATATAGACATCGTTGAACTTCTAAAGCAAAGGGGTAAAATAAAAGATGACACCTTTGTAATCTGTAATGGTTTCAAACGATCCCAGTATATCGACAATATAGCCCGATTGATAAACAATGGCCATGAGAACTGCATTCCTATAATCGACAACTATGAGGAAATCGAACTGTTGACAGACGAAATAAAGGATTCGTTTAAAATCGGAATCCGAATTGCATCGGAAGAAGAGCCAAAGTTCGAGTTCTATACTTCAAGGTTGGGCATTGGGTACAAAAGTATTGTTCCGTTCTATGAAGAGCAGATCAAAAACAACGATAAGGTTGAGCTGAAGATGCTGCACTTTTTCATCAATACGGGCATTCGTGACAACGCTTACTATTGGAACGAACTGCTCAAGTGTCTAAAGGTCTACGTGCGATTGAAAAAAATATGCCCAACGCTTGACAGCTTGAATATTGGCGGTGGGTTCCCGACCAAAAACTCCCTCGCTTTCGAGTTTGATTATGCGTATATGGTATACGAGATCATCAACCAGATAAAAATGGCATGTGATGAGGCAGAGGTGCCAGTGCCCCATATTTTTACAGAATTTGGAAGTTTCACCGTGGGCGAGAGCGGAGGCGCCATCTACAAAGTTCTCTATCAAAAACAACAGAACGACCGGGAAAAATGGAACATGATAGATTCTTCGTTCATTACGACCCTGCCTGATTCTTGGGCCATCAACAAGCGGTTCATTATGTTGCCCATTAACCGGTGGAACGATGAATATGAGCGTGTTCTGCTCGGGGGACTTACCTGCGACAGCGATGACTATTATAATAGTGAGCAGCATATGAACGCTATATATCTGCCCAAATTTAAAAGGGACAAAGATTTGTATATAGGGTTTTTCAATATAGGGGCTTATCAAGAGACCATAGGCGGATTCGGTGGGCTTCAACATTGCCTGATTCCCCATCCAAAATATCTGCTAATCGATAGGGATATAAATGGTAATTTAACAACCACTTTATTCAAAGAACAGCAGTCTGCAGGGCAAATGCTTGAGATTTTGGGATATAGACAAGAAAACGACCCATCGGCTGTGTCAAAAAAGAATAACGTTTTGGAAGAACAAAAATAGTAACCGTTAGAACAAATCCTAAAAGTGAAAACTACCAGAAATTATGCAGGCATACCAGATGGGTTTGCCCAACTAGAAAAAGCGAGTGTCGTATTGCTTCCGGTACCCTATGATGGCACGAGTACTTGGGGCAAAGGCGCCGACAAGGGTCCCGAAGCTTTCTTGGACGCCTCTGAGAACATGGAACTCTATGATATTGAAACAGATTCTGAGGTGTTCAGAAAAGGAATTTATTTGGCACCCCCAGTTATGGAGAACACTTCTCCCGAAGCCATGGTCAATGCCGTACACAAAACCACCAAAGAGTACATAAAGCGTAAGAAATTCGTGACCATTTTTGGTGGTGAGCACTCAATATCCATTGGCACAATCAGGGCTTTCAACGAGTGCTTTGACAATCTCTCGGTACTGCATATAGATGCCCATGCCGATCTGCGCGAATCGTATAATGGTACACCCTTTAACCATGCCTGTGCAGTGCATGAGGCCAGCAAGACCACAAACTTGGTCCAGGTTGGCATACGCAGTATGGATGCCATCGAAAACACTTTTATGGATAGGGAGAAAACCTTCTTTGCCCATGAAATGGTGAACGACGATTACTGGGTCGATAACGTGATAGAACTACTAACGGAAAATGTATTCATTACCTTCGACCTTGACGCCCTAGATCCTTCCATACTGCCGTCGACGGGCACTCCCGAACCAGGAGGACTGCTTTGGTACGAAACCCTTGATTTTTTAAAAAGGGTCTTTGAAGAAAAAAATGTTGTGGGCTTTGATATTGTTGAGCTTTGTCCAAATCCGTCTGAAAGATCAAGTGATTTTTTGGCCGCTAAACTTTACTATAAAATGCTTTGTTACAAGTTTATGTCTGAGATGGATTTGGATGACAATGAAGAAGAAGTTACCATTGAAGAAAAAAATAAGACCAACTTAAGATTGGAAGAAGATGAAGACTAAAGGACCCATATCACAGTTTATTGAGAAATACTATCTGCATTTCAACGCAGCTGCCCTTGTCGATGCTGCCAAGGCGTACGAGAGGCAACTTGAACAAGGCAGTAAAATGCTGGTCTCAATGGCCGGTGCCATGAGCACGGCCGAATTGGGCAAGATATTTGCCGAGATTATCAGGCAAGATAAAGTCCACATCATTTCATGTACCGGGGCAAACCTGGAAGAGGATATCATGAACTTGGTCGCCCATTCACATTATAAAAGGGTGCCCAATTATCGCGATTTGACACCACAAGATGAATGGGAGCTACTTGAAAAGGGCCTCAATAGGGTAACCGATACCTGCATACCAGAAGAAGAAGCCTTCAGAAGGTTGCAACAGCATATCTTTGAGATTTGGAAAGAGGCAGATGAAAAGGGTGAGCGTTATTTCCCACATGAATTTATGTACAAGCTTTTACTGTCAGGGGTCTTGGAGCAGTATTATGAAATCGATATTAAAGATAGTTGGATGTACGCCGCGGCAAAAAAAAACCTGCCTATAGTGGTTCCCGGTTGGGAAGACAGTACCATGGGGAATATCTTTGCATCATACGTGCTAAAGGGTGAGCTAAAGGCCAGTACCATGAAATCAGGTATTGAATACATGACGTTTTTGGCCGATTGGTATACGGTCAATTCAAAAAAAGGAATTGGTTTTTTCCAAATAGGTGGCGGTATTGCGGGCGATTTTCCAATTTGCGTCGTTCCCATGCTCTATCAAGACATGGGTCGTACCGACACACCTTTTTGGAGTTATTTTTGCCAAATCAGTGACAGTACCACAAGTTATGGATCGTATTCTGGGGCGGTACCAAATGAAAAGATAACTTGGGGCAAATTGGATATCGATACCCCCAAATTTATCATTGAAAGTGATGCAACCATTGTTGCGCCATTGATTTTTGCGTATCTTTTGGATCAATAATTATGGACAACAGAAAAAGAGTCATAGTAGATTTTAAAAAATTGACCCCTGAGGTTTTGAAACTACTTGTCGAGGCATATCCCGATGGATACGACGACGATGATATAATAAGTTTCAGGAATGCCGCCGGTGAGCGGGTCGAGTGTGTTGAGGTGCTGACCGAAGACACAAAATACTTGGTCAAGATCAGTGCCAAACTCGAAAAGACCATGGCCGATTATGACGAGGATGACTATGCCGATTTTGAAGATGATGATCCTGAGGCGGTAGTAGATCCCTTCGTTGGGTCAGAAAACGAAGAGGAGTAATTTTTCCAGGCTTGGAAAACCTTAACCTCTCGTATCCTTTTTACGAACGCTTTTCTTTTTACATATGGATAAAACAACAATCGAGAACGTTGAACTCGCCTATTTGGGCCTTGATGACTACTACCAACTGAAAGAGGCGATGCAATCGGTCTATGCCTCTTTCGACCAATCATACTGGAAGGAAGAACATATAAAAACACTGATCAACCTGTTTCCTGAAGGTCAGGCGGTTATTAAGGTCAATGGTCAATTGGCCGGGTGTGCCCTCTCCATTATTGTCGATTTTGAAGAATTTGAAGGCCAGCACACCTATAGTGACGTTACCGACAACTACACCTTTAAGACCCATCGTGCCGATGGAAATGTGCTGTACGGTGTCGATGTCTTCATAAAAGATGAATACCGGGGGCTTCGGTTGGGAAGAAGACTATACGATTACCGTAAAGAACTATGCGAGAAACTTAATCTAAAAGCAATAGTGTTTGGGGCCAGGATGCCCAATTATTATAAATATTCGACCGAACTGAACCCCAAGCAGTATATTGAAAAGGTAAAATCCAGAGAAATCTTCGATCCCGTATTGAACTTTCAAATTTCCAATGATTTTAGACCTGTTCGTATTTTAAAAGGTTATCTCGAGGGTGACAAGGCTTCGAATGAGTTCGCGGTTCTTATGCAGTGGGACAATATTTATTATGAAAAACCCACCAAAAAACCGCAGGCCACAAAGAAAGTTGTCAGGTTGGGACTGATACAATGGCAAATGCGACCCTATAAGTCTTTGGATGAGGTTTTGCAACAAGCAGAATATTTTATTGATGCAGTCTCGGGCTATCGATGTGATTTTGCACTGTTCCCTGAGTTTTTCAATGCCCCCTTGATGGCAGAATATAACCATTTTTCTGAGGCAGATGCCATAAGAAAGCTTGCTGAACATACAGAAGAGATGGTGGCACGATTCTCGACCTTTTCCATTTCTTATAATATCAATATTGTATCTGGCAGTATGCCCGAAATCAAGGATGGAAAGCTTATGAACGTAGGGTACCTCTGCAAAAGGGACGGTAGCGTCGAACGATACGAAAAAATGCACGTAACACCTGATGAGGCAAAGGTATGGGGCTTGCAAGGAGGCAACCTTATCAAAACCTATGATACCGATTGTGGTAAGGTAGGTGTCTTGATCTGCTATGACTCAGAATTTCCGGAGCTGTCTCGTATATTGGCCGACGAAGGCATGGATATTTTGTTCGTACCCTTTTTGACCGACACCCAGAATGGGTATTCAAGAGTAAGAAACTGTGCCCAGGCAAGGGCCATTGAAAACGAATGTTATGTTGCCATTGCCGGCAGTGTGGGCAACCTTCCAAAGGTGCACAATATGGATATCCAATTTGCCCAATCGATGGTTTTTACCCCTTGCGATTTTTCGTTTCCCGCAAACGGGATCAAAGCTGAGGCTACACCCAATACCGAAATGATCTTGATTGCTGATGTGGATCTTGGCCTATTGCGCGAGTTAAATCGATTTGGGGCGGTTAGAAATCTCAATGACCGTCGTAAAGATATTTATGAGATTATCAGAAAACAATAGTACCTGATATATACTTAAATCATATTTGCCATGAAAAACAAACCCTTTCACCTTTCGCTTCCCTGCAAGGGCATACAAAAGACAGAAGAATTTTATTGTGGCCTACTTGGGGCCTCTAAAGGGCGCCACACCTCTTTTTGGATTGATATTAACCTTTTTGGAAACCAGATAACATTCACTAAAATTCCTGATTTTCAATTCTCGGTTCGACCATATAAATTTGAAGATGTCGTGTTGCCTTCTTTTCATTTTGGTGTGGTTTTGAACAGCAAGGAATGGGAAGAAATGTATGGTCGCATCGCTCGGTCAGGAATCAAACCTTCTATTCAAATGGAATTCCTGAAGGGAAAGACAGGTGAACACGAATCGTTTTTTCTGGAAGATCCAAATGGCCATATGGTAGAGTTCAAGAAGTTTGCCAACGATGACCACATCTTTAAAATTTGATTAACAATAGACTCTTTTGAGTTCAAACATAGACATGGTTGATTTACCGATATTGGGTACCGAAGAGTGGTGCCAACTGAATGGCCTGGGCATTCCCTGGATCAAAGCAAGAATCGATTCAGGTGCAAAAACATCTTCGATTCAGGCCCAGAACATTAAAATATTTGTCAAGGGAGGAAAAGAATGGGCCTCTTTTGAGGTGTTTCCAATTCAAGAAAACCGAAGTATCAAGATTTCTTGTGAGGCCCCGTTGATCGATCGTAGAATGGTCAAAAGCTCAAGTGGAATTTCAGAGGAACGATTTGTCGTCAAAACCTCTTTAAATATGGGTGAGCAAGAATTCGATATAGAATTGACGCTGGCTGCCAGGGAAAACATGGAGTATCGTATGCTTTTGGGTAGGGAAGCACTGAGTGGACGGTTTATGGTGAACCCGGCCAAAAGTTTCTTATATGGAAACGTGTCGGACGGCGAACTTGAAATGAGCTATGCCGAGTTTATCAAACAAAAAACAGGCCTTAAAATAGCCCTGCTGGCAAGCAACCCTGAATTGTACAGCAACAAAAGACTGATGGAGGCCGGTCGGGCACGTGGGCATGAAATGGTCTTTCTGAATGTGGAGCATGTGTACATGAAACTTGATGCCAATTCGCCTGAAGTACACTATCGTGGGGGCGATATATTGAACGAATTCGATGCAATCATACCTCGGATAAAACCTTCCGTAACCTTTTACGGTTGTGCCTTGATCCGTCAATTCGATAATCTTGGGGTGTTCTGCCTGAACAGTGCAGACGCCATTTCCAAGTCCAGGGATAAACTGTATGCTTCACAGTTGTTTGCAAAGCATGACCTACACATACCTATAACGGGTTTTGCCAAGTCGCCCCTGGACACAAAAGATTTGATACGAATGGTGAACGGTGCCCCACTGATCATCAAATTGCTTGAAAGCACACAAGGTAAGGGCGTGGTGCTTGCCGAGACCAATAAAGCGGCAGAAAGTGTCATCAATGCATTTAAAAGCGTCCAAGCCAACATTTTGGTGCAAGAGTTTATAAAAGAGGCAAATGGTCAAGATATCCGATGTTTTGTGGTCGATGGCAAAGTGGTGGCCTCTATGCAAAGGCAAGCACAAAAAGGCGAGTTCAGGGCAAATATTCACCAAGGGGGCAAAGCCTCAGTCGTAAAAATCACGTCCGAGGAAAGAAAACTGGCCATTAAGGCAGCCAAGGCCATGAACTTGTTGGTTGCAGGTGTCGATATTATCAGGTCAAATAAAGGGCCTCTTCTGCTGGAGGTAAATTCATCTCCAGGACTTGAAGGGATAGAAAATTCGACAGGAAAAGATGTTGCGGATATCATGGTTCGTTCCATTGAAAAGAAACTGAAATTTGTTTCCGTTCCGGCAAAAGTTTTGTGACCAATGCGCTTGTATGCTACTCGAGACTAAATGTGTGGTATTCCTTTTTTGACGGATAATCAATCAGATGTTTATAATTCTATGGCCATGCCCGACAAAAGGCATTCAAAAAAGTTGTTGCCAAAACTGCCTAGATCGGCTGATCTGGCCATACTTGCTGTTCACCAACCTTGTTGGGGGTGCGGTTTTTATGGAACTGTTCTGATAAGAATCAATTATTTTGTCGGGTCAAAGCAATTTTTTCAGTTGAAAAAGCATTTCCTCGGTAGTGTCTTCCAGATCAAAAGCAGGATTCCATCCCCAGTCTTCGCGCGCTTTTGAATCGTCGATACTGTTCGGCCATGAGTCTGCAATCTCTTGGCGAAAATCGGGCTTATAGTCCATTTTAAACCCTGGAACCTTTTGCTGTATGGTCTCGGCAATTTCTTCAGGGGCAAAACTCATGGCTGCAAGGTTGTAAGAAGAACGTATGGTCAGCCTTTCTGGATCGGCATCCATCAGTTGAAGGGTGGCCCTAATGGCATCGTCTATATACATCATCGGTAGCTGTGTGCCTTTTTTAAGAAAGCAGGTATACCGTCTATGTGCTATGGCTTCGCGATAAATTTCCACAGCATAATCGGTGGTGCCACCACCTGGAAGCGTTTTCCAGCTGATCAATCCGGGGTAGCGAACACTTCGTACATCGACCCCAAATTTCTTGAAGTAATATTCACACCAACGCTCCCCGGCTTGTTTGCTGATGCCATAAACGGTACTGGGCTCCATTAAAGTATGTTGTGGGGTATCTTTTTTTGGTGTGTTCGGACCGAAAACCGCTATGCTGGAAGGCCAAAAAATCTTTTCGATCTTTCGCTCTTTTCCAAGGTTGAGAACGTTGAAGAGCGAACCCATGTTCAGGTTCCATGCCCTCATCGGAAATTTTTCGGCGGTTGCGCTCAGCATGGCGGCCATAAGGTAAACCTCTTCAACCTCATGGTGCATTACCACATCTTCAATGGCACTATAGTTGGTGGCGTCCAACAGTTCAAACGGGCCCGACTCCATTAACTGGGCGTCGCCGTGCCTAATGTCGGTCGCTATTACCGCTTCGCTTCCGTGTCTTTTCCTTAATTCAAGGGTAAGCTCGGTACCAATTTGCCCGCAGGCGCCAAGGATCAATATAGATTTTGCCATATCAAAATATTCCGCACAAAGATAGCCTTTATTAAAATTTGTACATTCGCTTATGCTTAGATATAAGATGCTGATTGCAGTGCTTTTTTTGCTGTCGGCCTGCAAGAATGAAAGCCAAAATGCTTTGGGTGCCGAACAAGCCTCGCAAGAGGTTGGGTTTGATTATCGAAAAATGCCCAAACGGGTAGAAATCAACGAAAAGGCCAGTGATATTCTGGACCAATGGGAAGAATTTGGGAACTTCTCACGAAGCTTTGATATTTTGTACCGGGCAAGAAACAACGCAGACCTGATCCTTGCATTGGATGATTTGATTGAAAAAGAAAAGCTCTTGGCCGCCTCTGACCATCCAAAACTTTTTGATAAGGCCCAGATCAAGAGCAGGCAGAAAGTGGTACGCACTTTTTTGCTGAAGGCAAGGGCCTTGGCCGTTGAGAATCGCGACCCCACAGAGGCAATAGTCGAGATGCTTGAAGCCTATAATGCCTATAGAAACCAGTTCAATGTATTGGTGAACAATCCGCTGGACTCAAAATTGATATTGGATGAAGAGTAATGCCATTGTCTGGGCCTTTTTTTTGATGGCCCTGCAGAGTTTTGCCCAAAATGACATAGCAGCCATTTCGTCGGTTTTGGATGCATGGCACAAGGCAGCGGCCGAAGCTGACTTTGAAGCCTATTTTTCAAAAATGACCGACGACGGGGTGTTTTTGGGTACCGATGCCACTGAAAATTGGCAGAACAAAGAGTTCAGGAAGTTTTCAAAACCGTATTTTGATAGGGGACGGGCTTGGGCTTTCACGCCGGTAGAGCGTAACATCTATGTTTCTGACAATGGTAAATTTGCTTGGTTCGATGAGTTGTTGGACACCCAAATGAAACTTTGCCGCGGATCGGGAGTGTTGAAAAAAATCGACGGGAAATGGAAAATCGCACATTACGTACTCTCCATCGCCATACCCAACGAGAATGTATCTGAAGTGATCGAACTAAAAGCTGCGTCTGACAGTCTGTTGACGAAAAAGCTGAAAGAACGTTTTTGATCAATCTTCTTTCGTGGCCGAATTTTTCCGCGACTCCAAAGCCTGCTTGCTCAGACTGGCCAAATTAAAGTTGGGCTCGATCTTGAGGGCCTCGTCGATAGAAGCTATGGCCGCATCGACATCCTCCTTGTTTATGTTGTACTGCATCAGTCCCTTCAAGTGGTAAAATGCCGCCTTCAAGGGCACCTCATAGGGCTGCTGCCGCTCGAAAAAGGCATACTTCATATCGTCTTTGGCATTTGCAATGCCGTATTCTATATTGGCTGCTGCCCCTTCGTTGTCACCGGTCTGTATTTTTAGATCCGCCAATTCATAGGCCAAGTAAGGACTTTGGTCGCGCTTAAACAAGATTTCGAACTGCTCCAAGGCCCTTTTGGGCTGGTTCAATGCCTTCAGCGATACAGCCTTGATCTGAACGGCAAGATCAGAATCGTTTTCATTTTTGTCGATACCAATGGTATTCAATGCCTGCATGTGCTGGTTGTTGTTCATATAAACATATGCAAGGGTATCTCTACGTTCTTTTGAGGGCGCTATGACGTTCAGGTGTGTCAATGCCGTGATAATGCCATTGACATCACCTTGAAGCCGCATTTCTTTATAAAATGCTTCGTAATGTTTTTTGAGCTCTTCTTGGGTCTGTGACCACCCTAAAAAACTTATTAAGAAAAATAAGGTGATGATTGCAGTTTTCTTCATGGGAAACCTTGGTTTAGAGGGGCAAAACTACGCATTTTTCTTGAACAGTCCCGCAAATGAAATGCTAAAGCCACCAACAAAAAAAAGATGCCCACGGCATCTTTTTCATGCAATTTTTTGTGATTTTAAAAGGAAGGCAATGCCACATTCTTATTGGCATATTGCATCAGAATTCGCGCATAGAACGCCAGACTCTTCACGTCTTTCTCAAGACATGATTTCAAGAAATCGCACAGGTTCTTGAAGAACATGTTGACAGGAACGGTTGCCAGTGCCAGATTGACCGTTTTCGGATCGTAATCCTCCTCGCTGATAATGACATCCATTTTAATCCGCTGTCTTTCGTAATCAATGGCGACATCGGCTGCGTTGTAATGTTTCTTGATGATAAGTTTATGCAGTGCAATGGACTTCTCATCAAGAGTGTTCGAGGCACAACTTTCGGCAATCAATTTTTCCGTTTCCGTCAAGATTCTCGTAGTCAATCTTGAAGTTTCCATGACCATACCATTTAATTTACTACCATAAAGGTACCTACTATGACCGTAACTTGTTGAAATTCAATATTGTAATTAACATAAAAAACATATAAATGTTGTCAATATTGTTATTTTAGTGGTGAATTACGATGCTATAGAGGTGTATAAACGATGTCCTTTAATAAGAAAATTCTTGTTAATTATTGATTTTTTAGTCTTTTCTGAGAATTCTGGTTCATATAAGGGGGGTATCAGCCCCCGGTTTTTGGCCTCGTTGGTGTAGTACTGCGCCTTGGTAGGATGGTGGGGATAGACCCCATTAAAAATCTCGCCCCAATACCCTTCTTCGATGATGGTTCTAATCATATGAATGCAATCCTCTAAATGGATGAGGTTTACCGTTTCGTGTCCGTTTTGCAGATTTTTTTTCCCTGAAAGGAAATGGACAGGATGCCTGTCAGGCCCGATCAAACCGCCAAAGCGAACCACAGTGGTCTTGAAACTTTTAGTGGAGAACAATAGTTTTTCAACAGCCAAAAGCTGTTTGCCCGATTCTGTGATTGGTAGTGGTTGTGTATCTTCTGTGATTTCCCCACTGGCGCTACCGTAGACCGAAGTGCTGCTCACGAACAGAAGTTGTCGTATGGCTGAGCGCTCGACAGGGGCGACCAATTGCCTTATTTTTTTCATGTAGTTTCCAGAATTACCCTTCCGAAGGCCTGGGGGCACGTTCACCACAAGGGTGTCAAGGCCTTCTAAAAATGCGGCCAAAGTGCCATCCGCCCGCTCTTGGTTTAGTTGCACCACATGGGCATCGATTGATTGCTTTGTGAGCATATCCAGCTTTGCAGGCGAGGTGGTGGTGCCTTTGACCGAATGGCCATCTTTCTGCAGGGCAGAGGCCAAGGGAAGCCCCAGCCAACCACAGCCCAAAATACCGATACACTTACTCAAACCTCAAGGTCTTGATGGTCATAATCGCATCGTTGAGCACAAAAGGCATGGGAATGCTCGTGTCGGGCCGGTCGGGCACCGAAAATTGTGGATGGTTCAACAAGTCGTTCGAAGATTCATAGAAAACAAGTTCCAAAATAGCATCTTTGTGATAGATGAGGGCCAGTTCTGTATAGTCGTTGTTGGATATGAAGTGCGTCACCAATTTACCGTTCCTCCTGTTGTTGAGGTAATGTTCAGAAAGTGGTATTTGGTTGACAGTGGCCGCTGATATGGGGGTGTCGTTGGTGAACACATCTAGGCGGTTGACCGGGCGCTGGGGCGCGACACATATTTCGAGGTGGCGGTCTGCACCGATCAAGGTGTCTATGACCACATCGATTTCTGGATATTTCAACGCTTTGGCCGGGGCCTCAGAAGTGTAAGTGAACGACGAGCCATATTTGCTGGCGATGGTTTTGATCTGGCTTTTGTCGACCTCTTGCAAACGGTCTCCGAAAAATTGTGCATTCCAGTCGATCAACTGTTTATCGTACGTGGCCCAATTTGCACTTTCTGCATCTATGTCGTAAACATACAGCAAACTGCTTGGTTTGGGGCTTTCTTCGGTAAAGTCGGAATTGATGTGGGCCGCGATGCTGAAAGCCGCAAACAAGAGCAGAAACAACAACCCAAAACGCCATTTGTTCTTCAGTTCAACAAAAAACGGCAGGGCCAGGGCAAATGCAAGGGTAACAAAGAGTGTGCTGGCTGCCATCATCTTGAGTCCCAGTCCCACAGGAAACATTTTAACGAACGGAGCAAAAATACAGACAGCGGGCAAAGCCAAAAACACCAATAAAAAGGCATTCGGCTTTTTTTGGTTGATGTGCACCAAGAGTCCGGCCAGCAATCCGAATACGGGAAGTATAAAAAAACTGGCTCCTTTTAGGTAAGTACTTGCCAGAAAGCAAATGACCAGCCATATGACCGCAGGGGCCACCAGAAGATTGGCCTTGTCTATTTTTCGAACCTGATAGTACGCCAAGAAACAAATGCCCAACGATAGAAACACAAAGGTATAGATGTAGGTATGGCCATTATAAGTGAACCCGTGTAAGATGTCTTTAAAACCGGGGTACCACCATTTGAGCGCAGGCCAACTGAAATGGGCCACAAGACCATTAATGGCCAAAGTGGAGATAAGCGGCACAAAACCGATAAAGACCGATTTTAGGTCGAGCACGCCTTTTTTAAAACCGTAGGCCAAAAGCACCAGAAACAACACCACGGCGAGGCCCCACATGGGCCAAATCCACTCAAAGGGATAAGTAACAAGGCCAAACACCGGAACATTAAAATACACAAAGTCGTCAAGACTTTTGAGATGGGTCAGGTCGGCATCAGCAAAATGTGTTAAAAGCGGCATGAGATAACTGCCTTGGTGGGCCATAGACTCCCTGTCTAAACGACTGTAGTTGTCAAGAGCTGTATGATAGTCGTAATGGTCGTCGATAAAGGCGAAATTAAAGCCTTCAATATCACCATCTTCCCTGAAAACCGTAAGATCCGTATCATTGGGCAACATTTTGTAGATGCTATATGCCAATGAATTGGCCACGGGATATCTCGGATTGGCCTTTGTGAATTCTGCTATCATAGTGCCATTACCTCGATTGGTCTCAATGAGCATATAGCTGGGGCCGCCACTGCCGCGAGCCTCAAAATTCAGTGCCAGCCCCACATCTTTGGCCCATGAATGTTGGTTTACGAAAAGGTCGGCACCGTTAAGGCCCAATTCTTCAGCGTCGGTAAGGAGTATGATGATATCATTTTTTTGCGTTTTGCCGCTTTCCAAAAATGCCCTGATGCCCTCTAAAACGGTGGCCACCCCGCTAGCGGCATCACTGGCACCCAATGATGAATGCGGACTACTGTCGTAATGCGACATTACAACCAGTGCCTTGCCATTGCCAGAACCTTTTATCCTCGCCAAAATATTGGTCGCTTTGCTCAAGTTGCCCCAGTCGCCGGCGGTATAGCCCTCTTGGGTAAAGGTTTCCAACCCCATTTTTTTAAGTTCGGCCAAAATGTATTGCCGTACCGTTGCATGTGCCTTGAACCCCACCGCATGGGGTTCTTGGGACATGTTCTTGACATGCTCCAATGCCCTATCAACAGAGAAATCGGTTTTGGCACTTTCCAAGTCGGCACGGTAATCGGGCATCAGCACTTTAAAGCTGGCATATGTAGCCATAAGCAGCAATAAGAGGCCTAAGGTTCTAGAAAGTTTCATACAGCTATACTGGGTTATAAGTAGATAAAAGTATAAAGGGATGACATATTATACTGCGAAAAATTTAAATATTTCGTTAAAATTCACTAACTTTATTAATCACCCTTAAACCAAATCAACATGGGAATCAAGAGTTTTCAAGGAGCTAGAGCGAAAGTCGATCCCAAAAAGGGGTATGATGTCCCTATTTTGGTGGAGGACTATATGACGAAAAAATTGGTCACTTTTTCACCAGACCAATCCATATTGGAGGTTATGGAGGCTTTTGCCAAGTACCATATCTCTGGCGGACCCGTTATGGATGACAACGGTTTTTTGGTCGGGATCATTTCTGAGGCTGACTGTATGAAACAAATTTCAGAAAGCCGTTATTTCAACCAACCAATTCTTGACAAGAGCGTGGAACGCTTTATGTCCAAGAATGTTGAGACCATTCCGCATGACATGAGCATTTTTGATGCTGCAGGAGTTTTTGATCGGCATAACCGAAGAAGGCTTCCAGTGATGAAAGATGGTTTATTGGTAGGTCAGATAAGCCGCAAAGATGTGGTGATTGCCGCATTGAAACTTAGTGGTGCAAACTGGAAATAAAAAGCCCCCTCTATCTCCCCCCAAAGGGTAGAACTTTTTGGGCAATTCATAGAGCTATCCATAACCAAATTTCCTATCCAAACAAGACTGCCCCAGTAAACTTATAGCCCTCCCCTTAGAGGAGTGTTGGTAGGGGTCTATTCCCTTTTTACAATCATGTAATAGTCATTGTCCAAGGGTAGATATCCGAGGTCGTACACGAAGAAATAGGTGCTCCCTTTTTTGGTGGTATATAGGTTGGTTATGTATTCGAAGTCAAATCCCTTGTCGAGCAGGCGGGTCTTGGTGGTACGCGTCTTGCCATCTTTCAATTCAAAACTGTCCAAAATCCGATAGTTTTTACGCAATCGGTTGTTGATATTCCGAATCAGGTTTTTGCTGTCTTTGTTCAACTTGTTGTTATAGGCATTGCGACAGTAATCGGAACAGAATTTTTTGTCGATTCTACCACGGATTTCGGCACCGCATTCCAAACAATCACGTTTTGCCATAATAGCGTTTTTCAATGGTCAATCATTGTCATGTAGCAAAATAGCAGGTAATTCCAAGGTTTTGTAAAGATTGTTGAATTCTTGCATTTCGGTATTGACAATGGCATTTTTCTCTTTTTCGTACACTGCCCAATCGGCCAATAGGTCGTTCAGGCGTTCTTTGGCACCTTCGGTGACCTTGGGCTCTGCCACATCCACAAAACCTTTCAGGTGCATGAAATCGGCATTGAGTTGGTTGTTGAAGTTGATAACATCTTGAAAGGTCTTTTGCTTGGGCTGAATGAGATTCTCTTCCCAAACAGTGATCCGCTCCATCAAGGCCTTGCCTTTTTCAAGCAGTTCTTTCGCCTTGTCTTGGTCTTCCAATAATTTTTCGTAGTGCTGTAATTGTGCTTTGGCCGAGCGCATTTGGTTGACGGCTGTGTGCATCTCTTTGAGGGTCTTTTCAATTTTGAGCAAGACTTCCTTTTGTTCTGCATAATCGCTTGGTGAGCCCTCGATAGTTGGATTGGCCAGAATGGTCGCGCTGGTTTTCACGGTTTTGCCCTCAAACGTCAGTCGCAGGTCGTAGGTGCCCGGGGCCACCCTAGAGCCGCCATAATTGCCAAAGACAAAAACCTTGTTCACAGCCGGAATGGCTTCGCGCCTAAAATCCCAAGTGAAGCGATTGTACCCTTTTTTGGAGGGAAGTACCTGTGGCTTTGGCGGCCCACCAGGCCATGATTTAAAGTCTTTTGGTTTTTGGTTGGTGTAGGTGCGAATGACCTGTCCGTTTTCCAAAACCTCCAATTTCAAATCTATTGAATCGGCTTTTTTCGGAAGGTAATAATCGATTGTAACGCCTGATTTGGGGTTTTGTCCCAAGCCTGGCACCGGTTTTTCGGTGCTTCCGCCAAAAATGCGGTACGTTGGTTTGGGTTGTACGATTTTCAAGGTTTCAGCGGTGTCGAAACTGTTTTGGATGGCGCCCAGATCATCCAAAATCCAAAAAGAGCGGCCGGCTGTGGCGGCCACAAGGTCATTGTCTTGAATGGTAAGATCGTTAATGGGCACCGCTGGTAGGTTCAATTGAAATTTCTGCCAGTGCTGACCATCATCCAACGAAACATACAACCCCGTTTCCGTGCCGGCATAGAGCAGCCCTTTTTTCTTTTTGTCTTCCCGCACTACACGAACAAAGGTGTGCTTGTCGGTGATGCCATTGGTGATTTTGGTCCATGTTTGGCCGTAATCGGTCGTTTTGAAAATATACGGACTCAAATCCATGAATTTATACCGCATTACAGTGATGTACGCGGTACCCGCGTCGTGGGGCGATACCTCGATGCTATTGACAATGCCCTCTTTCAGGTTTGGGGGCGTGATGTTCTCCCAATTGGCACCCCCATTTTTGGTGATGTGCACCAAACCATCATCGCTGCCTGCATAGAGAACGCCCTGTTCATGGGGTGATTCGACAAGGTACATAATGGTGTTGTAGTTTTCGCCTCCTGCGGCCTCGTTCGTGTACGGCCCTCCACCCGGGCCTTGCTTTTCTTTCTCGTCACGGGTAAGGTCTGGACTCACGACTTCCCAACTATGGCCGCCATCTTGGGTTTTGAATACCACATTGCCGGCATGGTAGATCGTGTTTCGGTCATGGGGCGAGCTGATGATGGGAGCATTCCAGTTATAGCGGAACTTAAAATCTTTAGGTACTTTGCCCAGCCCCAGTTCGGGATAGGCCTTGATGGGTTTCCCCTCTCGGGAGGCTTTCATCCATTTTTCGATGATGCCCTGGTAGCAGCCACCAAATACCACTTCAGGATTATCGGGGTCAAAGGCCAGATAGGCACTTTCACAGCCTGCCACCGAGTACCAGTCTTTCCAGTCAATGCCCTGATCATTGGTGCGGCTGGCAATGGCAATGGCAGAATTGTCTTGTTGCCCTCCATAGACATTGTAAGGGACCAAGTTGTCGGTAATGACCCTATAAAACTGTGCCGTGGGCTGGTTTTGTTGGGAGCTCCAACTTTTGCCCCCATTGTTGCTCACGTTGGCACCGCCGTCGTTGGCGTTGATCATGACGTTGTTGTCTTTAGGATGTATCCATAGATCATGGTTGTCTCCATGTGGAGTGGACACGGGCACAAACGATTTACCACCATCAATGGATTTGGTAACGGGCGCATTCAGCACATACACAACATTCTCGTCTTGGGGGTCGGCAAAAATTTCCATGTAGTACCAAGAACGGGCAATGTTGATACGGTCTTTGTTGATTTGTGCCCATTTTTTACCTGCATCATCGCTTCGATAAACGCCTCCTTTTTCACCTTCGGCTTCGATAACGGCAAACACCCGTTCAGGATTTGCCCTTGAAACGGAGATGCCCGCCTTGCCAAATGCTTTGGGAAGCCCTTCTTCAAGCCGTTGCCAGGTAGTGCCACCGTCGGTGGATTTATAGAGGCCAGAGGATGGGCCACCCGACTCCATGGTCCAAGGGTATCGTCGATGCTGCCACATGGCGGCGTACAGGATCAAGGGGTTGGTCATGTCCATCGATAACGAAGATGCCCCAGTGTTCTCATCCACATAAAGCACGCGTTGCCATGTGGAACCGCCGTCTTGCGAACGGTAAATTCCGCGTTCGCTAGAAGGCCCGTACTGTGCCCCTTGGGCAGCCACGAACATAATATTGGGGTCTTTGGGGTGGATAATGACATCTGAAATATGTCGGGTCTCATCCAAACCCATGTGTTTCCATGTTTTGCCCGCATCGGTGGATTTGTAGACCCCGTCGCCCATTGAGGTCATGACCCCCCTGGCGGCATGTTCGCCCATGCCCACCAGAATAATGTTGGGGTTACTTTCTGAAACCGCAATATCGCCCACGGTACCCGTGCCCAATTGTCCATCGGATATATTCTTCCAGGTGATGCCATCATCGACCGTTTTCCAGATGCCACCGCCCGTAGTGCCCATATAGTAGGTCATGGGCTGCCCGACGACACCCGTTGCGGCGACGCTTCGCCCACCACGAAAAGGGCCGATATTGCGCCATTTCAACCCTGTGTAGAGCGAATCGTTCAAAACAATGCTAGGGGCCGTTGCTTTCTTTTTACGTTTTTGTGCGGGTACTAAGAGTGTGATGAGCAAAAATGGCAACAAGGCAATGCGAAGCATTTTCATGGTCGGTTATCTGAATTGGTTAACACTAAGCAAGATAACAATTCAAACCATATTTCCGGCATTGGCCGTTGCCCATAGGTAGGTGATTACTCGATCAGCCTAAATTTGATGTTTACTGTGGTCTCTACCCTGATTTTTTCAAAATCGATGTCCAATGGTTCTGCTTCGGCCATGTCCATTTTTGCCATGGTTTGCATGCGCGGTTGGTTGTATCGGGGATAGTAGGGTTGTGAGTGGTCAACAATATGGATGGCAGGCCCCACTTTTTGTCCCAACGGGTCGGTGAGCGCCACAGCCTTTTGTTTGGCCTTTTTTACGGCCCGCTTTTTCAGTTCGAGCTCGAGTTCATCCATTTTTGAATACTCGGTCTTTTCGAGGTAGGTGTTGGCAATGTCGAGGTCTTCAAGGGCGGCCATTACCTTACCGGCTGTTAGTCCGTCGTAGACCAATAGGGAATATTGCTTGCTTTTGAGCACTTCCTTCCCCCGTAAAAAATATTTTTTGAAGTTGCTGCTCAGGTCTTTGATCACCAATTGCTTGTCAATATCAATGCCCAAGGCTTTCAACCGCTGTGCCATTTTGTTCTCTTGTTCCTCGACCGATTTGCGCCCACGCGAATCTTTTTCTTGAATGGTGATGCTCAAATAAATTTTGTCTGGGGTCACCAAGGTATCGACACGGGCCGATGTTTCGAGATAGGGTACATCCAAAAAATTTTTCGATTGTGAATAGGATGTTAGGCCCATTACTAATAGGGCCAGGGTTAACAGTACGTTTTTCATCTTATGTTTTTTTGGTCTAACAAGCGCAAATCCGATGCCAAAGTATTGGGGGATATAAAGGAAATCAACCTTCGAACCCGATTTCTTTGTGTGAACCGTCGCAATAGGGCTTGTTGCTTGAGGCACCGCAACGACAAAATGCGGTGGACCTTTTCTTGGTCTCTACCGTGCCATCGGCCAAGGTTACTTTTAGGTCGCCGCTTACCAATAGAGGGCCATTTTCTACGATATTACATTCGGTGATTTTGGTTTCTTCCATTTCTATTTCTCCTTTTATTGAATAAGTCAGTGCACCAGAAGGGCATTTTGATATTTGGTCCTTTAATTGGTCGATCGTGGCGTTCCCAGGTTTTATCCATGGTTTTTCATTGGGTCTGTACACCTCGGGCAAGGTCTTTACACAAATCTCTGAGTGGATGCATTTTTTGGGTTTCCATATAACGGTCAACTCACCATTGCTGTACTCTTTTACAATTTCCTTTTCCATATTATGCGATGTTTATCCCTTTCAAGACCAGTTCGCGCCACTCTGGGTGTTTTTTGATATAACCTGCCACAAATGGGCATAGCGGTATCAGGGTCAGGTCGTTCTTTTTGATGTCTTCCAATACCTGTCTTACAAGTTCAGAGCCAATGCCCTTGCCCTCGAGTGCTTTGGCCACTTCGGTATGGGTCAGGTAGATTTTGTCTTGGGCCTTGATATATTCGATTTTGGGCGTATGGCCGCCAACCTGAAATTCGTATTGTTTTTTTTCTGTATTGTCGATGAGATGGTGCTCCATTGCTCTTTAGATAATATGTACAAAAGATACGAATTGTTGGGCAAACAGGGGATTGGTGAGATAAGGTTTAAAGATTGGGGTTATATGATTGCAGATGGCCTTTCAGTTGACTGCAGTCTCATGTATGGCTTCGTTACGGAAAATCAGCTATGGTTTTCCGCCGTAACCGAAAGATAGCAAATTGCGATGAATTCCGATTGGGGACTTAACCGCAATAAGCTAAGTACGTCTTAAGTTTGGAACTGGCTTTTCAGTATTTATTTTCTGAAGTGATTTTTGGCCATTTCCAAGCATGCCAAACAATCAGACAAGTAATAATACTTTCCAAAAATGCCAGAAAAACGTAAAATCTGTACCATTCAGTATTCGAACTAAATCCAATAAATAGCATCATAAGAGTAAATAATAAACCAAATAGAATATTCAGTATTCGATTTATTTTTGCTTTAAGTATGATTGAAAGAGCGACCATTATTGATGAAATTGCTAGTATTATCGTCGCTATAAATAGTTTGTTGGGACTATCCAAAATATTCTCACCTGTGAGCAAACTATTCACTTTGCCGGGTGTATATAACTCAAAATAGTCACCATATAAATAGCAGAATGTTGCTGAAGCCCACAATGAAGCAAGTTTGATTTTTATATTCACTTTTGGGTTTTCTAACATATTCTTTTGGTTTTAAAGTTCAATTATTCATATATCTATTTATAAAGACGCAAAATCTTTTCGAATGGTTGTCTGAAATTAAATGGCTATTTCCATTTCAGTTTGTTTGGCAACAATGAACAAAGTGGAACAAGTAGCGAAAAGATAACAGTTTTATCTTGACAAGGGGAGTGCCAATAATTATATCATTTTATGGTAAATTTGTAATGAAAAAGCCCCGCCAGAGACCAGTTTTCGACTTGGTATGTCGGCTGTATCTCTAACAGGGCTACCTGCGGTAACAGGATTTCAGAAGTGATGTTTTGGAGTGTATAGGATTCTAGGTTATGAATCTAGCCCTAGCTTAACTTTCAGCCGTTATCTGTTTGACAATCTTGTTAACATCACATTCTTCGTTTTTTAATCCCAATTTATGGGGCTTATTTTATTCTAGAATACACCAAAAAGTGTTTTTGTTTCTTTATTTTTCTCAAACCTACAATACGTCCTTTTTGAAAAAAGGACAGTTAGTTGTTAAAAGTTTTCAAACGACTACAAACGTTTACAAACGAAAATAAGTGCTTCCTGACCGAATCTTTTTTCCCCACAGTTCTATGTTTGCCCTGTCGAGTGAAGGACATTCGATCGCATTGACTGTTTAACCTTAAAAATTAGAAAGATGAACGCGCTTAAAAACAAAGTACAGTTGATTGGTAACTTGGGGCAAGACCCCGAAATCGTGACATTGGAGAACGGCAATAGGCTTGCCAAGTTTTCCATCGCCACCAGCGATTATTACAAAAACGCCAAAGGAGAGAAAGTGGAGGAGACCCAATGGCACAATATTGTGGCCTGGGGCAAAACCGCAGAGATTGTCGAAAACTATCTTACCAAGGGCAAGCAAGTGGCCATCGAGGGCAAGTTGACACACCGCTCGTACGAGACCAAAGAAGGCGAGAAACGGTATATCACCGAGATTCGCTGTAACGAATTGCTCATGTTGGGAAAGTAATTTGACAACAGACATCGATAAAAGGGGCATTTTGCCCCTTTTCTTTTTTATGCTGCCGATTTAACAATAACTTAAGGTAGTACCATGCAACGAAATACCTCTTTGCTCGTCTAACAGAAAAAGCCTGTTCATGAAGCGCACCGCTGTCCATATCATCCTCCTGATCTGCCTTCCGGCAGGGGTGTGGTCGCAAGTGAACCCCATTGAAAGGGGCCATAGGTTTTATGCTGAATTGGCACATGCCGATGCCATGTATGAGCATACG